>OIWQ01000006.1_pt1 | contig 258864 bp, 255 predicted proteins | sample 1587571 | NCBI WGS metagenome assembly OIWQ01 (sample SAMEA3888910, study PRJEB22519) | human gut metagenome | biome: human gut; feature: human-associated habitat; material: faeces | place: Denmark | collected 2010
AAAAGATGCATCTGCAGGATATACTGCTTATTTAATTGTCCGCAGGTAAATGAGCTTGATGCATAGGCTTACTTGCGGTTTTGAAGAACTTAGTTTAAGTTTAATGGGATTTGAAGGGAATGTCAAGGGGCATTGTACCTGCTTTGATAGATGATATTTTTCTTTAAATCTTTTTATGCTTCTTTTACTTCGCTGTCGCCAGCATCAGCTTAATGCGGTTTTCCTGATTAACGCGGGCAGCGCTGGCATCGTAGTCTAGTGCTAAAATATTAGCCTCTTCAGCAATTTCCTTAATTTTATTAATCATACCACGGCCGGCGATATGATTAGGCAGGCAGCCGAAAGGCTGAGCGCAGATGATATTGGTGTAGCCGCTGTGCACCAGCTCCAACATTTCGGCAGTCAGCAGCCAGCCTTCGCCCATATTGTTGCCGTAGCCGATAACGCCCTTGGCCATAGCCTTGGTTTCCTCATAGGTGGCGGGGGCGCTGAAGGGAGCGATACTGAGAGCCTGATGCAGTATGCCTTCCATATATTTTAAATACCACATAGCGCCCTTGTTGACACTGTATTTAAGCAGACTGCCGCCGTAAAGCTTATAGTCCGTAAGATAAGTATCAACACAGTACATAATGAAATTCATCAGACCGGGCAGCATATATTCGCAGTTCTGACGCTGCAGGAAGGCTTCCAGATTATTGTTGCCCAAAGCGGCATATTTGATGTAGATTTCACCGACAATACCGACCTTAGTTTTCTCCTTGTTGGTGATAGGCAAATCCGCAAATTCGTGCGCAATAGCCTTAGTAAGCTGCTTTATGGTACCTAAAGCCTGCGCCTTGCCACTCTTGAAGGCTTCGCTTAAGCGTGCCAGCCATTTTTGCGCCAGTCTGTCGGCAGCGCCGTGTACAACTTCGTAGGGACGTGTTTTATTCGTCAGGTACATCAGGGTATCGCCGTAAACAACGGCAGCCAAGAACTTATGCACCATGGATGCGTCCAGATGGAAGCCGGGCTGCTGCTCCAGACCGTTGACGTTGAGGCTGATGACAGGGATGTGCGTAAGGCCGGCTTTTTCCAAAGCTTTGCGCAGCAGATAGATATAGTTGGAGGCACGGCAGCCGCCACCGGTTTGGGTGATAATCAGCGCAGTGTGCTCCAAATCATATTTGCCGCTTTCCAAAGCGTTTATCAGCTGGCCGATAACCAGCAGTGCCGGATAGCAGATATCATTATTGACGTATTTCAGACCGGTTTCGATTACCTCGCGACCGGTGTTGTGCAGAACCTCGGCTTTGTAGCCACAGCTTACGAGTGCTGCCTGCAGCAGTGAAAAATGCATAGGCAGCATGCCGGGTATAAGTATAGTATGCGTTTTTTTCATATCCTCCGTAAAGGGGGTAAACTTAACGTTAGCTGCTGGTAGCATATGCAAATCTCCTTTAATTATTATCTATATCGAAAAGCTGGGCTGCGGAGAACAGACTGCGGATGCGGATTTTGGCAGCACCAAGGTTGTCGATATCGTCTATTTTTATTTGCGTATAGATGCGTCCGCGTTCTTCGAGGAGGCGGCGGCATTCATCGGCCGTAATAGCATCGCAGCCGCAGCCGAAGCTTACAAGCTGAATCAGATGCATATCAGGATTTTGGGCAACATATTCGGCTGCCGCATACAGGCGGCCGTGATAGGTCCACTGGTTGAGCACCTGCAGATCGCGGTTGAGTTCCTTGGTCTTAATATGACTGCTTACGGCATCCTCGCTGACGAGGGCAGCACTCATGTTAGTAATCAGGCGGTCGATACTGTGGTTGACCTTAGGGTCGATGTGATAGGGACGGCCTGCCAGTACAACGATAGGCTTATGCTCTTCGCGTGCCTTGCTGATGATTTCCTGTCCTTTAGCCTTTACCTGCGCTTCATAGTCATAAAAGGCAGTAAAGGCAGCATCAACAGCCTTGCGGATTTCCTCCTTAGTGATATCCGGATAAACCTTGGCAAACATTTCCTGCAGCTTTTTGACCAGCTTCTTTTTATGGAGCAGGCCAAGATAATCATAGAAGAAATGTATCTCGGGCTTATTCAGATCACGGATATTGGCGTGCAGCACTTCGGGATAATAGGCTACGACAGGGCAATTATAGCAGTTTTCAGTGCCCTGTTCATCTATATTATAGGTCATGCAGGGATAGAAGATATTGGTGATTCCCTGCTGCAGGAGCCATTTGATATGACCGTGCATCAGCTTAGCCGGATAGCAGACGGTGTCGCTGGGGATGGTTCCCTGACCAAGACGGTAAATAGTTTTGTCTTCAATCGGACTGTGTACAACCTTGAAGCCCAGGCTGGAGAGTAAGGCATTCCAGAAGGGGAGCAGCTCATACATATTCAGGCCCATAGGTATACCCATAATGCCGCGTTTAGGCGTTTCGTTAACAGGCAATTCCTTGAGCAGCTGCAGCTTTTGACGGTACAGGTTCAGCTCATCCTTGGGTGCCATGTGGGTGATGGGGCGTTCACAGCGGTTGCCGCTGATAAAGCGTTTGCCGCCGGCAAAGGTGTTGACGGTGAGGTGGCAATGATTATTGCACAGGCCGCAGGTCATACCTTTGACGGTATGAACGAACTCACCCAGCTGTTGCAGGTTGAGCAGCGTTGTCTGATGCGGTGCGTCCTTGTAGCGGCGTTGTGCGTACAGGGCAGCGCCGTAAGCTCCCATAAGGCCGGCAATATTAGGACGGATAACGTTCAAATCCATTTCCTGCTCAAAGGCGCGCAGTACGCAGTCGTTGAGGAAGGTACCTCCCTGAACAACGATGTGCTTGCCGATGGCTTCTTTGCTGGCCGGACGGATAACCTTATATAAAGCGTTTTTGACAATACTGATGGACAGGCCGGCGCTGATGTTGGCAACGGAGGCACCGTCCTTCTGTGCCTGCTTAACGCTGCTGTTCATAAACACGGTGCAACGGCTGCCTAAATCTACAGGCATATCTGCTTTAAGACCGATTTGTGCGAACTGCTCGGCTGTGTAGCCAAGAATTTCGGCAAAGGTCTGCAAAAAGCTGCCGCAGCCGCTGGAGCAGGCTTCGTTCAAAAAGATATTATCGATGGCACCGTTATGGATTTTCAGGCACTTCATATCCTGTCCGCCTATGTCCAGAATGAAATCTACCTCAGGCTCCAGATATTGGGCAGCATAAAAGTGTGCCATGGTTTCTACGATACCATAGTCAACACCAAAGCCGTGGCGAATCAGATCCTCGCCGTAACCGGTGACTGCACCTGCCAACAGGCGGCAATGGGGATATTTTGTATAGAAATCGGTAAGATAATTGCGGACGGCAACAACAGGATTACCCTTATTGCTTTGGTAGAAGGAGTCAAGCAATTTGCCGTCTGGACTCATAACAGCGATTTTAATGGTCGTGCTGCCGGAATCAATACCGATAAAGGCTTCGCTAGCCTCCGCAGGGGTGCCTATAGCAACGCTTTCCTTAGAGTGACGCTTTTTGAAAACGATATATTCGCCTTCGTTTTTAAACAGCGGCGGCAGATGTTCAAAGCTGTGCTGCGCTGCTGCTGTCTGGAGCTTTTCTGGCAGCGTGGTAAGGTCCACCTCATGCTCGGCGCAGAAGGCTGCACCCATTGCTACATAAAGCAGACTGTTTTCCGGGCAGACGCCTTTGATATTCAGAACACTGTCAAAGGCATCACGCAGACAGCTCATAAAGGTGAGCGGTCCGCCAAGATACAACACATTGCCGCTGATGGGACGGCCTTTGGCAAGACCGGTGATGGCCTGGCTTGCTACAGCGTGGAAGATGCTGGCTGCCAAGTCGCTTTTTTCCGCACCCTGGTTGAGCAGCGGCTGGATATCGCTTTTGGCGAAAACACCGCAGCGGCTGGCGATGGTGTAGGTGTTCTGTGCCTGCTGTGCCAGCTCGTTCATTTGGGGTGTTTCTACATTCAGCAGGGAAGCCATCTGGTCGATAAAGGCACCGGTGCCTCCGGCGCAGCTGTCATTCATACGTGCATCAAAATGGCGGCCTAAGAAGAGAATTTTGGCATCCTCGCCACCTAATTCGATAATGGCGTCGGTTCCTGGATTGAGCTTTTCGGCGCAGATTTTTTCCGCAAAAACCTCCTGTACGAATTGCAGGCCGCAGCTGTCTGCTACACCGATACCACCGCTGCCGCTGATGGCCAGACGTGCGCTATGCAGTGTAGGGAATTTAGTCATCAATTCTTTATGTAGGGCCAGAATTTTCTCGGCAATCTGGCTGTAATGTCTTTCGTATTTATGGAATAGCAGATTGCCTGCATCGTCCAGTACGGCGATTTTAATTGTGGTACTGCCAATATCCAATCCTATCTGCATAGTAACCTCCTGGAATATGAAGCTCAGGGCGATATCCGAAGCATGTTCATATTCTTTTTTTATAATCTGAATCTAAGCTGATAAATACTCATCTTATATTGTAATACTTTACCTGTAATTAGTAAAAGGTGTCATCAATAATTAAAGTAAAAAAAGTGTGAAACGCTGCAGCGTTTTATCGTTTTGCAGCGGAGAAATGTTGTGCTCAATATATATAATATATTTTATAAATTTATATATTATAAAAATCACTGCTGCAATAGGTATAATAAAAAACCGTAAAGCCGTTTGAGGCTCTACGCGTAACCAAAAAGGACTGCGCTAAGACTGTAGCAGTCGGAAACGCAGTCCTTGCTTACTTAAATTATAGCAAAGATTTTGTGAAAAAGCTGTGATTTTATAAGTACAGCAAAATAGGTATGTAAGGATAAGACTATGGTGATTGTACTGTTGTTTTAGGCAAGCAGAGTTTGCAATATTTTGAGTAAATTTACTCAAGTACGATTTACTAAAGTATACTTGAGTAAATTCATAAGCGCATATGAGAAAGTGCGGATTAATTATGTACGTACTCTGTTAGCTTAGCAATGCTTTTACGCAAAAGAAAAACATACAGACTATGTTGAGCAGTAGTCTGTATGTTTGCTGTTGCTTTATAAGCTTTAGAATGTTCCCTGCACCAGCTGGGCAATGTTCTTGGAATGATCGGATACACGCTTCATATTAATCAGCAGCTCCATCATAACAAAGCCTGCAGTAGGATTGCAGATATGTTCGTTAAGGCGCGTGATATGATTCTTACGGATTTCCTTCTGGTATTGCTTAACCTCACGGCACAGACGCACAGCGTCCTCCGCAATAACCTTATCATTTTTCTCTAGGGCCTCCAATGAACGTCCGGAGGCACGCAGTACCATTTCGCTGAGCTGCAGCAGCTCGGCCTTAGCCTCATCAGAGAAAACCACGTCCTCCTCAACAAGCTTGCGTGCGCGTTTAGCTAATGTTTCACCATGGTCACCGATACGTTCGATATCCGTGCAGGCGTGCAAAAGACCGGTGTGGCGTGTCGTCAGGCTTTCGCTCATTTCAGATGAGCTCATCTGTGTCAGATAGTCGGTAATATCCCGCTCCAGCGCATCGACAACAGGCTCGTGCTCCAAAACGTATTTTACCTTGTCGGCATCAAAGCTTTGAATAGCCTCCATGCCAAGACGCACGTCCTTGCGTGCCAGCTCGCCCATACGCACAACCTCTTTGACAGCAAGGCTGATAGCGATAGAGGGAGTGTTCAGCATGTTTTTGTCAAGATAAACAGGGCGCATGGAGATGATTTCTGCCTTGCCGGGCACAATCTTTTCTACCAGCTTGATGAAAGGGTTAACAAAGGGCATAAAGAGCAGCGTGTTCAAAATGTTGAACGCCGAGTGCGCATTCGCAATCTGACGCGCTATGTCGCCGTCAGGCGATACAAGCAGCACGAATTTAATGAAGAACGGCATAAAGACTACAAAAATTATACTGCCGATGACGTTGAACATTACGTGAGCTGCAGCTACACGCTTAGCCGTAAGGTTAGCACGCAGTGAAGCGAGTACGGCAGTAATACAGGTACCGATATTGTCGCCGAGCAGTACAGGAATCGCACCCTCCAGCGGAATAAGTCCCTGACCGGCCATAGCGATAAGAATACCGATGGTAGCACTGCTGGACTGAATCAGTACAGTCATAATCATACCGATGCCGATGCCCAGCAACGGATTGCTGGAGAAAACTTCGATGAAATGCACAAAGCCGGGATAGTTACGCAGAGGCATAACAGCTTTGCCCATCATATCCATGCCCAGCATCAGAATACCGAAGCCCAGCATTACCTGGCCAAGATATTTTGTGCGGCTTTTTCTCGCCAGCAGCTGCATCAAAAAGCCGATGAAGATTAAAATCGTGATATAATCGGAAAGCTTGAAGGCGATGAGCTGTGCCGTCATAGTAGTACCGATGTTGGCACCCATGATAATGCCGAAGCCCTGCTTCAGCGTGAGCAGGCCCGCATTTACCAGGCCTACGGTCATAACGGTAGTAGCACCGCTGGCCTGCAGCACTGCAGTAACAACTGCGCCCAACAGAATGCCCATAGCGAGCACGCCTGTCATGGCTTCCAAAATCTTTTGCAGCTTAGCGCCGGCAGCCTTTTGCAGACCGTCACCCATCAGCTGCATACCATACATAAATAAGGCGATACCGCCTAAAAATGCCAAGAAATAAGCAAGCATAAAAAATAAGTCCCCTTTTTTAATTTGTATGCATCCATGATTGCTGAAAAACAGCTCATATCTATACTTATTATACTAGAAATTTTATGAGGTTAAAAGTGCGTAAAGAACTTTACATAAATTTTACATTAATCAAAATGCTTCCAAAATAAAAAATACACCGCACATTTCGCACGGTGCGGTGTATTTTAAGGAGAGGTGTATGATGAAAAGATATGTTTAGGAGAGTTGCTTTATAAGAGTCATGGCTTCATCTACCGAAAGAGTGCTGCCGACAGCAACTAACTTTTCGTCGATGACTAAAGCGGGGAAGACCATCACTCCATAGGCCACTACCTTTTGGAATTCGGAAACTTTTTCAAACTCGGCCTTAACCTTGAGCTTCTTTAAAGCAATAGCAGTATTCTGCAACAGCAGCTCTGCCTGCTTAGTCATGGGGCCAAGAATTTTAACGTGCATTGAAATCACCTTTCTTTGCTTGCCTTGTTCAATAGGTTCCTTTCATCCTCGAGTATTATTGTAACAAACATATATGACAAAGGTAGGTGTAATCTGTGAATTAATTTAGAAACCTTTATCTGATTACTTTAAAATTACTTTTAAGAAGGATTTCAGACGTTCGTTTTTGGGGTTAACGAAAATTTCCTCCGGACTGCCCTGCTCCTGCACATGGCCGTCAGCCATGAAAACAACCTTGGTGGCAACTTCACGGGCAAAGCCCATTTCATGCGTTACGACTACCATGGTCATTTTTTCGTCTGCCAGCTCGCGCATAGTGCGCAAAACCTCACCGGTCAGCTCCGGGTCCAGAGAAGAGGTAGGCTCGTCAAAAAGCATAATGGCAGGCTTCATGGCTAAAGCACGGGCGATAGCTACACGCTGCTGCTGGCCGCCGCTGAGCTTGCGCGGATAAACATCACGCTTTTCGGAAAGGCCGACCTTTGCCAGCAGAACCTCTGCTTCCTTGATAACTTCTGCTTTATCGCGCTTTTGTACGTTGACAGGCGCTTCAATCAGATTTTCCAGAACAGTCATATGCGGAAAAAGGTTGAACTGCTGGAATACCATGCCCATTTTGCAGGCGATGCGGCGGACATCATTGTTCTTAACATATTCCGTACCACCGGAGGTTTCACGGCACAGCTCTTCGCCGTCGATGGTGATACTGCCTTTATCGATTGTTTCCAGCTTGTTGAGGCAGCGCAGCAGGGTGCTCTTGCCACCACCGGAAGGGCCGATAACGGCAACAACTTCGCCCTCATTTACTTCAAGGTCAATGCCCTTTAGTACTTCCAGGTTATTGAATTTTTTCCAGATATTGGTTGCTTTGATTTTAGTTGTCATAGTGGTTACTCCTCCTATTGGTCATATCTGGAGAAGCGTTTTTCCAGACGTTCAAAAACAAGGGTTAAAATCAGAGTTGCCAGCAGGTAGAAGACAGCAGCAACGATGAAGGGGGTAATAGAAAAGTCACGCTGTACCAGATTGCGTGCGGTACGCATCAGATCGTTCATTGCCAGGACGTATACCAGGGAGGTATCCTTTACCAGAGTAATGGTTTCGTTGCTGATAGGCGGCAGGATGATGCGGATAACCTGCGGCAGGATGATGCGGCGCATGGTCTGTACATAGTTCATGCCCAGAGTGTGCGCTGCTTCGTATTGGCCCGCAGGAATAGCCTGAATGCCGGCACGGAAGATTTCGCAGAAGTAGGCAGCGTAGTTTAATACAAAGGCTACGATGGCTGATTCAAAGTCCGGCAGGCGAATGCCTACGGACGGCAGTACGAAGTAAACGAAGAAAATCTGCAGCATCAGCGGGGAACCGCGCAGAATCCAAACGTAGCCGCCGATGAGGGCCTGCAGGGGTTTAATGCCGGAAACACGGCCAAGGCTGAGCAGAATGCCCAACGGAATGCTCAGTACGATGGTGATAATAAAAACTTGAAATGATACCAGGCAGCCATCCATCATCTGAGGGATGATATTTAAAACGTAATCCATAAATTATTTCTCTCCATATAATTATAATATGGGCTGCCGCTAAATGCGACAGCCCTCAAGTGATAACAAATTAATATTTTGTGATATCTGCGCCCATCCATTTTTCGGAAATCTTTTTGCAGGTACCGTCTTTTTTCATTTCATCCATAGCTTTGTCGATGCGGTCTTTGAAGTCTTTGTCGTCCTTACGGAAGGCAATTGCTACAACCTCATCGCCCATGGTCTGCTCAAGAATTCTGTAGGCACCGGGTTTCTTTTTGTCATAATAGCCGCGAGCAAGAACTGCGTCTACGATAGCAGCATCAACACGTTTGTTGTCTATTTCCATGTAAATAGCTGCGAAGTCGGGATATTTGCGAACTTCCTTCATGGAAGCTGCCAGCTCTTTGTGTGCAGGCTGCTCGAGCAGGTAGGAGCCTGTGCTGTCATCCTGTACTGCTACGATTTTACCCTTTAAATCTTCGAGGGTTTTAATCGGAGAATCCTTAGGAACAACAACCAGCTGGGAGTTGTTGATGTAAGGCTTGGACATGCCATATACCTTTTCACGCTCCGGGTTAACGGTGAAACAGTTCCAGATAGCGTCAATGCGTTTGGATTTGAGCTCTGCTTCTTTTGCACCCCAGTCGATTGGTTTAAATTCTACTTCCATGCCGGCACGCTTGCAGGCTTCGCGTGCAAGGTCGATATCCATGCCGACGATTTCGTTCTTTTCATTGCGGTAACCCATAGGAGCGAAGTTATCGTCCAGACCGATTACCATTTTTTTCGGGCCGTCGCTGCCGCAGCCGGCAACCATCATGAGCATCATCATCAGGCCCATTACTAAAGCTACTAATTTTTTCATTTTCCACACCTCATTTGTTAATTAGCATTTAACTATGTACCCATTATACTTTAGTACGCTAAATTTGTAAAGTGCTAAACGCAATTTTTTTTTAGAAATTGCGGTAAGCTAAGAAATAAGCTCCCACAGAAGTCTGCGGGAGCTTTTGTACTATGCTTCGGTAAATCAGAATGCCGGAGTAATGGAGCCTTTGAAGTGATCCTCGATGAATTTTTTGTTTTCGGCGGAGGTGTAAATCTTCTTCAGCTGTTCCATACGCGGATCCTTTTCGTTAGCCTTGGTGGTTACGAAGATGTTGACAAACGGGTTGTCGGCACGTTCAACCAGCAGGCTGTCTTTGGACGGATTCAGCTTGGCAACCAGTGCATAGTTGGCATTGATTACGGCAATATCAAGGTCACCCATTGCTTTAGGAATAGAAGCGGCGTCAAGCTCCTGAATCTTGTAGTTTTTCGGATTTTTGGTGATGCTTGCTACAGAGGTGGAAACATCGTTTTTATCCTTAACCTCGATGAAGCCTTTGTCAGCCAGAACCAGAAGTGCGCGAGCACCATTGGACGGATCGTTAGGAATGCCGATGGTTGCGCCTGCCGGGATATCCTCAACCTTTTTGTATTTGGTGGAATAGATAGCCATCGGGAAGTTTACGGTTTTGAAAGCTTCAACCAGCTCGAATTTAGGCTCTTTTTTCAGAGTTGCTGCCAGATACGGAGCATGCTGCATGGAGTTGGCAAACAGCTCGCCCTGTGCCAGGGATACGTTCGGGGTTACATAGTCGGAGAATTCGACAACTTCGATTTTCAGGCCTTGTTTTTCAGCCAGCTTTTTAACGTTGTCCATGATTTCAGCGTGCGGACCTGCGGTTACGCCGATTTTAACAGGTGCGTTCGGGTCAGCCTTTTTGTCGGCTGCCTTGTTGTCACCGCCGCAGCCTGCGGCGATGATGGTCAGTGCGCAGAGCGCAACGGTGAGTAAAAGTTTGGTAATTTTCTTCATAAGTTGTTCCTCCCTAAAATAATGGTGGTCTGCTGTCAGACAGCAGCGGCTTTTTTCGTTATTACGTCGATGAAACTCGCTTCATCGTTGTAAACCCTCATTTGGCCTGTAGATTACAGTTTGTTTTTGTTAAGCTTTTTGGATGCGTAGTCGCCTAAGGACTGCATTGCCTGTACCATGACGATGAGCACGACAACGGTGGCAATCATAACATCCATCTGGAAGCGCTGGTAGCCGTAGCGGATTGCCAGGTCACCAAGACCGCCGCCGCCTAAGGTGCCGGCCATTGCGGAGTAGCCGATTAAGCTGATGATGGCAAGCGTTACGCCCAGTACGATGGAATGCATTGCTTCGGGAAGCAGTACCTTAGTGATAATCTGCATCGGGCTTGCACCCATAGCCTGTGCTGCTTCGATAATGCCGGGGTTGATTTCCAGCAGAGAAGATTCAATGATACGTGCAATGAACGGTGCTGCGGAAATAGTCAGCGGCACGATTGCTGCGGTAGTACCGATGGAAGAGCCGACAATCATACGTGTCAGCGGAATAATTGCTACCATTAATATAATGAAAGGAGTGGAACGTGTTGCGTTGACAATCGCGCCCAGAATAGTGTTAAGCGGCTGGTTCGGCAGGATGTGATCCTTGCGGGTTACGGTAAGGATTACGCCCAGCGGAATGCCGATTAAAGTGGAAAGTGCGGTAGAAGCAAAAACCATGTAGCAGGTTTCCCAAAAGGATTTTATTAAAAGGTCAATCATATCAGGACTCATAGCCAATTACCTCCGTTTTCAGATGCTGTTGATGCAGATATTCCAATGCATTTTTAATGCGCTCGCGGTCGCCGGAAATCTCAATCAGCAGGGTGCCGAAGAGGACATCCTTCAGCTGGTCGGTATTACCGGAAATAATGCTTACGTCAACATCAAAATGTTTTACCATGCCGGAAATAATAGGCTCGCTGGCACTGTCGCCGATGAAGGAGATACGCACCAGCAGCTTGCTGCCTTCGGTATAGGTATCGCTTAATTTCATCTGTTTAACGATGTCAGGCAGCTCGGCGTTGATAACACTCTTGGTAAATTCCTTGGTAGTGGGGTGCTGCGGATTGGTGAAAACATCAATCATCGGGCCTTCCTCAATGATGTCGCCGCTTTCGATAACAGCAACGCGGTCACAGATGGTTTTTACAACCTCCATCTGGTGTGTAATCAACACGATGGTCAGATTCATCTTTTTGTTGATGTCCTGCAGCAGATGCAGAATAGATTTGGTAGTCTGCGGGTCGAGGGCGCTGGTTGCTTCGTCGCACAGAAGTACCTTAGGATTGCTTGCCAGGGCGCGGGCAATGCCTACACGCTGTTTCTGGCCGCCGGACAACTGGCTGGGATAGTAGTTGGCACGGCTTTCCAACTGTACCAGCTCCAGCAGAGGACGTACGCGCTTGTCGATTTCGCTCTTGCTCAGACCTTGGATTTCCAGCGGAAAAGCGATGTTATCATAAACAGTACGGCTTGCCAGCAGGTTGAAGTGCTGGAAAATCATGCCGATGCTTTGACGTGCTTTACGCAGCTGTGCTTCGCTCATGGCGGTCAGCTCCTGGCCGTCAACGAATACCTGGCCTGCAGTCGGTTTTTCCAGCATGTTGATGCAGCGCACCAATGTGGATTTGCCGGCACCGGAAAGACCGATGATACCGAAAATTTCGCCGGCCTTGATGCTCAGGCTTGTTTTGTGCAGAGCATGGATGTCGCCGGCTTTGCTGTAGTAGGTTTTTTCTACATTAACTAGTTCTATCATTCTTGTGTTCCTTTCTAATGTGACCGCAAGTTTCAGCAGTCCTTATTTTAGTGTGAGAGATTATTTTCCAATAGAAGTCAGCGGATGCTGCTTGAGAGTCGCATTCTTTGGTGTACGTCCGCTGTCGGAATTGACGGCCGACGTAAAAAAATCCTTCACCGGCACGGCGAAGGATACTTTGCATCTGTAATCTTCATCTGCCGGAATTATCCGTTGGAATTGGCACCGTTCACTGATGTGTGGTTGCCGTAGCTTCATCGGGCCAGTCCCTCAGCTACTCTTGATGAAATCTCTGTTAAGTTTGAATGAAATAATCATACATCTATTTTAGGATATTGTCAACAGTTTTGCGTAAAATTTACTAAAAAACTGTAAAGCTGTAAAGCTGCGTCCAATGGATTTCAGGAATTGCTCAAATTATATCAAAATACTAGGTAATTGTAAAGGGAAATGCGAAATTTTTTACAAAACCTGCGGAAAAAAGATTTTTTGTAAATTTTTCTTGACTTTCACAAGATAAAGTATTAAAGTATTTTTACGAGTTAGTGAGTTAAAGTACTATCGTTATATGCATGTAACGCACAGGAGGAAACTAAAAAATGGCAGCAAATATTCATGATCATTTAACAGACCAGTTATTCAAAGCGATTCTCAGCTTAAAGGATGAGGAGCAATGCTATAAATTTTTTGAGGATATCTGTACTATCAGCGAGCTGAAGGCAATGGCACAGCGCCTGGAGGTGGCACGCATGTTGGATGAAGGCTGTATCTATGAAACTATCGTAGAGAAAACCGGTGCCAGCACCGCAACCATTTCACGCGTTAAGCGTTGTCTTGTTTACGGCGCTGACGGTTATAATTCTGTTATGCAAGTTATAAAAGAGGGGAAGAAAGAAGATGACTAACAAGGTATACCAGGTTCCCTACGGAACCAAGGATATTCTGCCGGGAGAGATGAAGACACGCCGCGGAATTGAAAATGCGATTATCAACGTTTTTGATAAATGGGGCTATGATGAGGTAAAAACACCTGATTTCGAATATGTTGATACTTTTGGCGCCGCAGGTAGCAAAGGGGACTTTCGTTTTTTTGACCGCAGCAATAATCTGCTGGCGCTGCGCAATGATATGACGGCACCGATTGCCCGTCTGACAGCGACACGCCTGCAGGGCGGCGAAAAGATTAAACGTCTTTGCTATCTGGCAAATCTTTACCGTTATGAAGAAATTCAGGCGGGACGCCAATGCGAATTCGAGCAGGCTGGTGTAGAAATGCTGGGTGCCAGCGGTGCCGCTGCCGATGCCGAGGTTATCGTGCTGGCAGCCGAAGCATTGCAGGCTGCAGGCTTGCAGAAGTTCGCTATCAGCTTGGGGCACGTTGATTTTATCAACGGCCTGGCGGAGGAAGCAGGCTTTGATGCTGCTCAGCTGCAGCAGCTGAAGGATTGCCTGCGCCGTCATGATGCTGTGGGTATGCAGCAGATGGCAGATGCGATGGAAAATATCCGTCCGGAAATCAAGCAGCTTTTTGCCGATTTCCTCTTCCTGCAGGGTGGCATAGAGCTTTTGGACAAGGTTGCTGCAATAGTAACTAACACTAAGTGCCAAGGCGCTCTGAATGATTTGCGCAAAATCTACAAGCTGGTGGATGCTTACGGTGCAGCAGGCTATTTGAGCTTTGACCTTGGCTTATATCGTTCGCTTGACTATTACACGGGCATGCTTTTTGAAGTGTACCTGCCGGAAATGGGTTATCCGGTGGCAGGCGGCGGACGCTACGATAAGATGATGCAGCGCTTCGGTCTGGAGTGCCCGGCAACAGGCTTTGCTGTCGGCGTGGACCGCGTACTGCTGGCTTTGGAGCGCAACGGCGTTATTACCAATAACCGCACCTGGGATGTACTGGTAGCCTGGAGCGAAGGCAAGCTGCCAGAGGCGATTGCCAAAGCGACAGCATTGCGCCGCGAAGGTCGTAGCGTGAAGCTGCTGACCGAGGCTGCGGACCTGCAGGGAGCAGCGCTCGCAGTAAAGGAATATGGCTGTAAATCGTTAGTATATGTAGAATAAGCTTAAAGGAAAAAATTAGACGCATTAAGCTTATGGCTGGGAAATATAGAGGGGTATTTTTATGGACGAATACATTACTATAGCATTGCCTAAGGGCAAGCTGTTCGATAAGTCTGTACGCCTGTTGGCGAAGGTAGGCTACAGCGCCGAAAATGTTACCGAGGATTCGCGTAAGCTGGTTATCAGCAACGAGGAAACCAAGGTGCGCTTTATTATTGCCAAGACCGTTGATGTGCCGACGTATGTAGAATACGGTGCGGCAGATATCGGTATCATCGGCAAGGATGTGCTGCTGGAGCAGGATAAGGACGTGGTGGAGCTTTTGGATTTGGGCTTTGGCCGCTGCCGCCTGATGATGGCAGTGCCGGAGGCTAAGCGGCGCGCAAAGCTGACGGATTACGCTCACCTGCGGGTAGCAACAAAGTATCCTAACTGCGCCAAGGCTTATTTCAATAAACTGGGGATTCAGACAGAAATCGTTAAGCTCAACGGTTCGATTGAGCTGGGACCTATCGTGGGCCTGAGCGAAATGATTGTAGATATAGTAGAAACAGGGCGCACCCTGAAAGAAAATAAACTGGCGGAGGTTGATTCTATTTTTACCGCTACTGCCAGACTGATTGCCAACCGCGCCAGCTTCAAGCTGAAATTTGCGCGCTTGCACAAGCTGGTTGAGGATTTACGTATTGTTTTAAATGAGGAGGATAAATAAAATGCAGGTTACAGACGCAAGAAAGATGAGCGCAGCAGAGATTGCTGCTTTAATGAAGAAGAAGGCTTTTGACGAGGTGGAATTATCTCCGCGCATTCAGGCAGGCACGGATGCTATGTTCGGCAGACACATGACGGCAGCACAGGTTGTTGACCAGATTGTTGCTGATGTGCGCAAAAACGGTGATGAAAGCCTTTTTTACTATACCAAGCTGATTGACCGCGTAGAGCTGACACCGGAAAATATCCGTGTAACCGAGGAAGAATTTGCGGAAGCGGAAGCTATTGTCAAACCGGAAGTGAAGGCTGCTTTGGAGCGTGCCATCGCCAATGTTATGAAGTTCCATGAGGAGCAGATGCCGAAAACCTGGCTTACGAACCGCCCTTACGGTTCACTGCTGGGCCAAAAGGTTACCCCGGTTGATTCCGTCGGTATTTATGTTCCCGGCGGCACTGCTGCTTATCCTTCGTCTGTAATGATGAATGCCTGCCCGGCAAAGGTAGCAGGCGTTCCCCGCATTGTGATGGCCGTACCGCCCGGAAAGGACGGCAAGGTTAATCCGAACGTACTGGTAACGGCAAAATTAATCGGCGTTACCGAAATTTATAAAATGGGCGGCGCACAGGCGATTGCTGCGCTGGCCTTTGGCACCGCAACCGTACCGAAGGTAGAAAAAATTACCGGCCCCGGCAATATCTTCGTAACTTTGGCTAAAAAAGCCGTTATCGGTCACGTTGATATTGATATGCTTGCCGGCCCGAGCGAAATCCTGATTGTAGCAGATGACAGCGCTAACCCGACCTATCTGGCAGCAGACCTTCTGAGCCAGGCAGAGCATGACCCGCTGGCCTGCGCTATCCTGATTACCGACAGCGAGCGTGTAGCTAATGCTGTGGGCGAGGAAATCGAAGTACAGCTGGCACAGCTGCCGCGTAAGGAAATCGCCGGTACCTCACTGCAGCAGGCAGGTAAGATTATCCTTGCCAAGGATATGCCTACCGTTATCGAAATGGCTAACCTTTCTGCACCTGAGCACTTGGAAATCATGACTAAGGCACCGTTTGAAATTATGCCGTATATCCGTAATGCCGGTGCTATGTTCCTGGGTGCTTATTCACCAGAACCGCTGGGCGATTACTATGCAGGACCGAACCACGTTCTGCCGACAGGCGGTACGGCGAAGTTCTATTCCGTACTGAACGTAGAAACCTTTATGAAGAAAACAAGCATCATTGCCTACACTGCTCCGGCATTGATGGCTGCTGCTGACGATATTATTACCTTAGCTGAGGCAGAGGGCCTGCAGGCTCATGCCAACGCTATTCGTAAACGTGTGGGTAAATAAGGAGGCAGAAGATGAGTAGCTTTACTGTTCGCCAAAGTATTGAGGCGATGGAGGAATATGCCGTAGAAAGCGTGGCGGCGGATATTATTGTTAACGCCAACGAAAGCAATTACCCGCTGCCGCAGGAGATTGCGGAAAAAATTACCCAACGCACCGCGCGCTTTCCTTTTAACCGTTATCCGCCGATTAAATCGGAAAATCTGTGCGAAGTGATTGCCAAAGAGCTGGATGTGGATATTGACTGTGTAAAAATCGGCAACGGCTCCAGTGAGCTGTTGGAAAAGGCCTGCTATGTTTTTGGCGGGCCGGGCAAAAAGATTGCCGTACCTTGGCCGTCATTTTCCATGTACGGCGAGTACGCTGCTCTTTCCGACAGCGAGGAGGTACGCTATCCGCTGACAGCCGAAGGCTTTGTTGATGCTGACAGCGTTATCAGCTTTTGTAAGGAGCAGCAGCCTTCGCTGTTGATTGTCTGCAATCCGAACAACCCGACAGGCAACTATAACAGCCTGGCAGCTATGGAAAAAATTCTCGCTAATGTAGATTGCCCTGTTATTATGGACGAGGCCTATATGGAATTTGCCGATGGCAAGGAGCTGGCACCGAATGATTTGCGTCCGATGCACAAGCTGTGGCTGGTAGCAGGCTCTACTTTGAGCTTGGTCGGACGCTACAGCAATCTGATGGTTTTCCGCACCTTTTCTAAGGCCTATGGCTTGGCAGGCTTGCGTTGCGGTTACGCAGTGGGTGCGCTGGGGCTGGTGCGTCAGCTGGGCAAGGCGCTGTTGCCTTATCACGTAAATGCCTTTACGCTGATGGCAGCCAAAACTGTTTACGAAAACAAGGAATTGTATAAAGAACGCATCAAAACAATCCGTGAGGAACGCGATAAATTTGCGGATTGCCTGAAAACCTTAGGCTTTAAGGTATGGCCGACGGCAACTAATTTTGTTACCTTCCGTGCGGAGGGAGAACTGATGCAGCAGCTTGCCAAGGCTTATGCGGCGAAATTTAGCGAAAGACTGCCGGAGCAGGCTGCCGGAGGTAAGCTGATATTTAAATATCTTTTGGCCAACAGTATTCTGGTGCGTGATTTCAGCACGCATCCGGTGCTGCAGGGCTGCCTGCGTATCACCGTCGGCTTACCTGAAGAAAACAAGCAGATTATTGCTAAAATCACCGAGCTGTGTGCGGAGGTAAAAGCATGAGAAGCGGTAATGTAGAAAGAAAAACACTGGAAACAGGCATCAGCGCCGAATGGTGTCTTGATGGCAGCGGCAGCTGCGAAATTAATACAGGCATCGGCTTTTTTGACCATATGCTGACGCTTTTGGCAAAGCACAGCTTCAGTGATCTAGTGGTGCATGCTGTTGGTGATTTGGATGTTGATAGCCATCATACGGTGGAGGACTGCGGTATTGTACTTGGTCAGGCACTGAAGGAGGCTGTGGGCGATAAAGCAGGCATTCACCGTTACGGCAACTGCTTTTTGCCGATGGATGAAGCGTTGGTGCAGGTATGCCTTGATTTCAGCGGCCGTCCGTATCTTGTTTTTGATGCGGATATTCCTAAGGTACAGCTTGGCATTTACGATGCCGAAATGACGGAGGAATTCTTCCGTGCTTTGGCAATGCAAGCAGGCCTCACGCTGCACATCCGCGTGCTTTACGGCAAGAATACGCATCACATCATCGAAGCAATTTTCAAGGGCTTTGCCAGAGCGTTGGCAGAGGCAGTAGCCTTTGACAGCCGTGTGCATGGTGTTATGAGCAGCAAGGGGACACTTTAATGCGTGTTATAAAGCACCGGCTGCATCACACGTGTTTTGAGTTAGCATGAGGGAAAATATATGAGTAAAAAAATAACGATTATAGATTATGGCATGGGCAATCTTTACAGCGTACAGAATGCGCTGTGTTCTATCGGCGCTGAGCCTGTGGTGACGAGCGATGCGGCTGTGATTGCGCAGGCTGAAAAAATTCTGCTTCCGGGTGTAGGTGCCTTTGGCGATTGCATGGCAAACCTGGAAAAGTCAGGCCTGATTCCCGTGATTATGGACAGCCTGCACAGCGGCAAGCCTTTTCTCGGCATCTGCCTGGGCATGCAGCTTTTATTTGAGGGCAGTGACGAAGCGCCGGGAGTTAAGGGGCTGGGCTTTTTCAAAGGTCAGGTGCGCTTGCTGCATACCGAGCTGAAGATTCCGCATATGGGCTGGAATAAGCTGGAGTTGCGTAGTCCGTCACCTCTTTTAGAGGGTGCGGAGGGTGAATACGTTTACTTTGTGCACAGCTTTCATGCGGAGCCGGAGGACAGAAGCATTATTACCTCGGTCTGTGACTATGGCATGGAGGTTACTGCTTCCGTAGGACGCGGTAAGGTACAGGCCTTCCAGTTCCATCCGGAAAAGTCGAGCAGAGTCGGCATGCGCCTGCTGAAAAATTTTGTTGAATTATGAGGGGAAAATTATGATTATATATCCTGCAATAGATATCCGCGGCGGACGCTGTGTGCGTCTGACGGAGGGACGCTTTGATGCGGAAACTGTTTTTGCCGATGACCCGGCGGAGATGGCTGCCAAGTGGGCGGCCTGCGGTGCCGAATGGCTGCATCTTGTTGATCTTGACGGTGCGCTGGCGGGCGAGGGCAAAAACCTGCCTGTGATTGAACGCATTCTTAAAACTGTAAAAATTCCTGTCGAGCTTGGCGGCGGTATCCGCAATCTGCAGGCAGTAGAAAAGCTTTTGGAGCTGGGTGTGGAGCGACTTATTTTGGGCAGCGCTGCCGTAAAGAATCCTGAGCTTGTCAAAGAGGCCTGCACCAAATATCCCGGACATATCGCTGTAGGCATTGATGCGAAAAATGGTGATGTAGCTATCGAAGGCTGGGGCGAGGGCAGCGGCGTTGCCGCAACCGAGCTGGCCAAGCGCATGGCAGACTACGGCGTGGCAACGATTATCTTTACCGATATCAGCCGTGACGGTATGCTCAGCGGTGTAAATTCCGAAGCGACAGCGGCGCTGGCGCGTGCCTGCGGCGTACCGATTATTGCCAGCGGCGGTGTAGCTTCGCTCGATGATATCCGCAACGTAAAAAAATACGAAAAGGATGGCGTAGCAGGCTGCATTATCGGTAAGGCAATTTATACCGGTGCCGTTAATCTGCCGGACGCTTTAAAATTTGCTGCGGCAAAGGAGGAATAAGATGCTTACGAAGAGAATTATTCCTTGTCTTGATGTTAAGGAAGGACGTGTTGTTAAGGGCACGAACTTTGTCGGCCTGCGTGATGCCGGTGACCCGGTGGAGCGTGCGGCGGCTTATGATGCCGAGGGTGCCGATGAGCTTGTTTTCCTTGATATTACTGCGACCTTTGAGGAGCGCAAGGCGATGCTGGATGTTATCAGCAGAACTGCGGCCAAGGTTTTTATGCCGCTGACAGTCGGCGGCGGTATCAGCAGTGTGGAGGATATCAAAAATGCTCTGCGTGGCGGTGCTGACAAAACCTCGCTGAATTCCGCAGCGGTAAAAAATCCGCAGCTGATTGCCGACGGCGCCAAACTGTTTGGCAATCAGTGCATTGTTCTCGCAATTGATGCACGTAAATGCGGTGAGAACAAGTGGGAGGTTTATGTGCAGGGCGGGCGTAAGCCGACGGGCCTTGATGCCGTAGAATGGGCAAAAAAAGGTGTGGCGCTCGGTGCCGGAGAAATCCTGCTGACAAGCATGGATGCCGACGGCACGAAAAACGGCTATGACATTGCTCTGACGAAGGCCGTGAGCAGTGTCGTAAATGTGCCTGTTATCGCCAGCGGCGGTGCAGGTAAGCTGGAGGATTTCTATGATGTGCTGACAGAAGGTGGCGCTGACGCTGTGTTGGCGGCCTCTGTTTTTCACTATAAAACCTTCACCATTAAGCAGGTGAAGGAGTATCTGCGTTCTCGAGGTATAGAGGTGAGGTTATAATGCAGATCGATATTTCTAAAATCAAATTTGACAGCAGAGGTCTTGTGCCTGCTGTTGTTGTAGATGTACGCACGAACGATGTTGTTATGCTGGCGTACATGAATGAGGAGTCATTGCTCAAAACATTAGAAACAGGTTATACCTGGTTCTGGAGCCGCAGCCGTCAGGAGCTGTGGAACAAGGGTGCGACTAGCGGCAATCTGCAGAAGGTTGTGGAGCTGTTCTACGACTGCGACGGTGACGCGCTGCTCGTAAAGGTAGAGCAGCAGGGTGTGGCCTGCCATACAGGTGAATATTCCTGCTTCCATAATCCGCTGTGGCATACGTCCAATCTGCCGGTGCCTGAGGTAGAAGGCCTGCCGAAGGTTATCAGCGAACTGTACCGCATGATTTTGTACAAGCGTCAGGCTGATGATGCGGAGATGAAATTCCTCATGAGCGGCAGTCAGGATAAGCTGCTGCAGAAGCTGGGCAAGGAAATTACGGAAACGATTATCGCGTCCAAGAACGGCGAAAAGGATAAGGTGCTGCACGAAATGGCAGATTTGTGGTATCACTGCCTGGTGCTTCTGGCTTATCACAACATTACGCCGGAGGAGCTGCTGCGTGAGCTTGGGGGCAAGAGAGCGTAACCCGTCATAAAATAAAGAATCTGCTATGCGAAAGCGTGGCAGATTTTTTATTACCTTTGTAACAATTTTCTTCTCCTGCTATAACGCAGGATACTTTTTTTCGCTAAAGCATTACAAAAGCATTTAAATATAGTATAATGATAACATATTATTTTCTGGCACTATTTTAGGGAGAGGTGTAATTACTCATGGATGAAAGAAATAATAAACCTGTGCCGCAGCTGATAGAGGTTGAGCCAATGCAGGATGGCTACCGCTGGGTCGCAATTACGGCGATGCTGCTGGCAATCGGTATTATTCTGCACACTGTAAGTCCTAACGTCGGCGGTGTAACGCCGAATTGGACAATTGCTATGTATTCTATTGTTATTAATCTGACGCGTCCCAAGCTGTCGCAGGCTATCGGTATCGGTTTTATCGCCGGCCTGACGCTGGTTCCGTCCTCAAAATCGGCTTTCCCGCTGGGCAACGTTGCCAGTGAGCTGGCTGGTGCGACTGTCTGCTGCCTTTTGGTTGAGGCTATGTTCAAAGCAGGTATCAGCGAATGGAAGCTGCGTCCTTTTATCACCGGCTTTGTTGCCACGGTGACCAGCGGCGGTCTGTTTACTTTTATCTTGAAGCTTATTTTGGGCTTGCCGCTGCACGTATGGATTTATGCTATGCTGCCGGTTGTTGCGATTGTAGGCCTGCTCAATGGGCTGATAACCTTCTTCCTGTACGCTCCCGTGCGGAAGCTGTTTTACTTTCAGGAGGATGAAAAATAATGGAAAGCGTAATCAACGTAGAGAATTTTTACTTTGCCTATAAAAAATCGGATCTGGTGCTGCGTGATATCAACTTTGAAATAAAAAAAGGCAGCTTCACCGTTATCACCGGACCGAGCGGTGCCGGCAAGACAACGCTGTGCAAGGCTATGACCGGTATCGTTCCCTATTACATGGGCGGACGCTACAGCGGCGATGTTAAAATTAACGGCGAAAGCACTAAGGGCAAGCGCGTCAGTGATATTGCTATGCGCGTGGGCTTTATTATGGAAGATTACGAAAGCCAGCTGGTTTCTCTGACTGCCGGCGAGGAAATCGCCTTCAGTCTGCTTAACCACGGTTTTGCGCCGCAGGAGGTTGAAGAGCGCACCAGACAGGCACTCGAGGATGTAGGCCTGCCGGGGCGTGAAAGCTATCAGCTCGACGAGCTCAGCGGCGGTCAGCGTCAGCGTCTGCTTTTGGCTGCAACGCTTGCCGTGCATCCGGAGATTATTGTGCTGGATGAGCCTGTATCCGCAATGGACCCGGACGGTGCACGTTCCCTGTATAAGCTGGTAGATAAAATCCATAAGCAGTATGGTACAACAATTATTGCTGTTGAGCATCGCGTGGATTATGTGCTGCCTTACGTAACGGATATGATTGTACTGAACGAGGGCGAGCTGGTGGCGGCTGATGCCTTTGAGGCTGCTGCTCCTAAAATGTACGAAAATCCTGCATTGCGTCCGCTGCTGCCGTCGCTGTGGCAGATTAAGCTGGGTCTGGAAGAAAAGCTGGGCGTGGATTTGGGCGATTGGCGCAGCGAAGAGGATGCGCTGGCTGATTTTCGCACCTATGGGATTGTTGCGGCAGAAGGGAGAGCTGACTGATGTTAGAAGCAAAGGATGTCAATTTCGCTTATATGCGTGGACAGCCTGTAATCAAGGATATGGATTGCAAGATAGAGGACGGAGAGTTTGTGGCGCTGTTGGGACATAACGGCAGCGGCAAAACAACCTTGAGCCGTCTGTTTATGGCATTGTGCCATCCGCGCAGCGGACAGGTTTTTGTTGACGGTGAGGATATCGTTAAGCGTGAGCCGGCAGATTTGGCCGATAAAATCGGTTACGTATTCCAAAACCCGGACCTGCAGATTTTAGAGGATACTGTATTTGATGAGGTTGCTTACGGTCCGCGTGCCAAAAAGCTGACGGAGGCAACTATAGAGCGTCAGGTAAACGAAGCGCTGGAGGCTATGGGCTTGACAGAGCTGAAGGGTGAGTACCCGCGCCTTCTGTCCTTCGGTCAGAAGCGACGCCTTGGCGTTGCGGCGGCACTGGCACTTAATCCGCGCACGCTGATTCTGGACGAAATTACTAATGGCCAGGACGCGCTGGAAAAGGAAGCTATGATGAGCTACCTGCAGGCAATCAATGAAAAGCGCGGTATTACGATTGTACTGATTTCGCATGATATGGATATTGTACGTCGTTACGCTAAGCGTGCAATTGTACTGCATTACGGCAAGCTGGTTTACGACGGTACGCCGGCGAAGCTGTTTGACGGCAGCCAACCGGTAGAGCGCTGGGGTCTGTGCCGTCCTACGGTAGCAGCCTTGGCTGCGGCCCTGGGCATTGAGGCCGCAACTGCCGAAGAATTTTGCAAGCAAGTTATTTGTAAGGAGGGAAGCAGATGAAGCTGACAGCCTTTACACAGATTATAGTTACTTTGGCGGTTACTGCCTGGGTGTTCATTCTGCCGATAGAAGCGGTAGCCACGATTCTTGTTTTGGAGCTGGCGCTGCTGCTATACATTAAGCATGACAGAATGACGATGGCTGCTATCGGCGGCCTGGCAGTTTTCACCGGTATGATGATTTTACTGCAGCTGCTTTTCGGCTCACCGCTTGATGTATCGCTTACCGGCGGCCTGCGTATGCTGGTTATGACGATGGCGTTTTTGTGCCTGTTGGCAGCGAGCCGAATTCAGGACATTGCCAAGGCTTTGGTAGACCGCTTTCATATGCCCTGCGAATATGCCTTCATGCTGACTACGGCGCTGCGCTTTGTGCCTAACTTTCTGACCGATAGCGGTATTACGTTGGATGCACAAAGCTGTCGCGGCTATTCCAATCGTGGCAATATGTTCAAGCGCTTCTTCGCTTATCTGGTTGTTATCCGTCCGTTGGTTATGCGTGCGGTAGCCAAATCGGAAACACTGGCGCTTTCCATGGAGCTGAAGGGCTTTGGTGGCAATACCTACAAGAATATGCCGCCGGCACCGCTACGCTTCGGCGATATTTTCGTACTGCTTTTGGTAGTAGTGCTGAGTACATATCCGTTGTGGATTAAATATCTCTAAAAAATAAAAGAACTGCGAAAGCTCTGTGCAGTGTGTTGCTGTACAAAGCTTTAGCAGTTCTTTTTTTGTTGCGTAAGCAATCTTTATTCGCCTTTGGTCTGGAATTCGGCAATGGCAGGATTAATCAATGCCATATAATAACCGGCGACAACCTCAGGACCGGGATGCATTTTGTTTTTGAGCCACCAGCGTATCATGCCGACAAAGCTGCTGGTGAGGCTGTTGATTAAGAAGTCCTCCGGCACTCTTTGTGAGTATTCATCGTAGGAACCGCTCATCTTGATGCTGACGTTCTGCAGCATGTAATCACGGAAGAAGCCTAAGAACAGCGTACCGTCATCGTAATTGATGATGCCAAGGTAGTATTCGCGTTTGTCGCGCAGGTGGTAAAGAATATGCGTAATACGTGTTTCTGTGTTTTGCGGCATATCGGAAAAATTATGTGTGGAGCAGGGAGGAACAACCGGACTGAAAATATGGTCGAAAAGCTCGAAGCAGATTTGGCGCGCCAGGTCATCTTTTGTTTCGAAGTGGCTGTAAAAGGTACTGCGTCCGACGTCGGCTGCATCGATGATATCCTTAACGCTGACTTTTTTATAGCTTGTTTTGGTAAGCAGTTTGACAAAGGCGTCGATAATTGCCTGCCTGGTTTTCTTTTGTCTTCTGTCCATGGTATGCAGTGCTCCTTTCCCGATAATGTACAATTTATGAAAAGTGTTCATTAAAGCACGAATCTCGATTTTTGTAGATAGATTTTTCACCAAAATTAGATTATCATATACATAGAGTTTAGTCAAGAACTTGACTTCGCTTCATGATATACTCATACTCATCAAAAAACGTAAAAGGCGTCCGGCGGCAAACGGACGCTTTTTGCGTTGTGCGCAAAAATACAAAGCCCCGCGGTCTGACGGACTGCGGGGTTTTGCTTTTGATGAGTATTGAGTAGAAAAAAGGTTGAGCTGTATACCTTGTGTTGCCGCACAAGCTACAGAGTATTTTGCAAAAAGCTCCCAGGGGATGAAGCTTTTTACGGTTATATTGAAGGGAAAGAGGATTAATTAATTTTTACTATTTTTGCCTTGCCTTAATCCTGAGGCGGTTGGGGGAATTCGCCGTTGTGATGTCTGTAGCCATGGAATTCTTCCTTATGGTGCTTGTAGCCACGGTATTCACCTTTATGATGTTTGGGCGGCTTCGGCGGCAGCGGTCTGTTGGCTCTTATAGCCTCGCGTTGCTCGGGAGTCATGTTCTGCAGGCGCTCGTGGCGTGCCTGGCGCTGCGCCATATCGTCCTTGATGAACTGCTGTACTTCTGCCTTTTGGGCGGGAGTGAGCTTAGCCATAGTTTCCTTGGCGTATTTTTCGTGAGCTTCTTTGCGCTCTTTGCGCATTTTTTCTACAGCTTTTTTACGCTGCTCGGGTGTCATGCTTTTCCATTCCTCGCGCATTTTTTGGAATTTGGCACGCTGCTCCGGTGTGAGCTTGTGGCCTTGGCGATGCATTCTGTGAACCGGCGGCGGGCAGGGACGGTCTGCGTCGTTTTCATGCAGAATAGCGTTTACGCGCTCGCTCATAGAAGGCTGCGGCTGGGAATCTGCAGAGGCAGCAAAAGCGCTGGTGCAGAAAGCCGTCAAAACTGTACCGGTAACGAGAATTTTTTTCATATTCAACATTAGAATCACTCCTTATATCTTTAATTGTTCAGTGGAATTTTGCTTTGATTAAGGTGTTGCTTTTTGCTGTTCCTTAACATTGCTTATATTGTACAGGCATATTATGACTTTTTTATGTTTTTTGACTTAATTTAAGCTGAAAAATATCTTTTTTTGCGTCATACTTTTAACACACATAGACGTTAAAATGTAATATAATGAAAGAAAGGTGATATAAGGAGGCTTTACGATGAAAAAGATACTTATCGCTGATGATAATAAACAGATTACGACAATTTTATCCGGCTATGCCAAAAAGGAAGGCTTTGAGCCGGTTGTTGCTCTGGACGGAGCAGAGGCGCTGGATAAATATCTGCAGTATGAGCATGAAATTGCTGTCGTACTGCTGGACGTGATGATGCCGGAAATAGACGGCTTTGAGGTTTGCCGCCGTCTGCGCAAGGAATCCATGGTGCCTATTATTATGATAACGGCGCGTGGTGAGGATTACGACAAGATTATGGGCTTGGATATCGGTGCGGACGATTATGTGATTAAGCCGTTCAGTGCACCGGAGGTGATGGCCCGCGTGCGTGCGGTACTGCGTCGCCTGGGTGCGCAGGAGCCGGCGAATGCTCAGACTCTTTCTTACGCAAATCTGTACATTAATCTGGAAAAGTATGCAGTGCAGATTAACGGCGAAGAGGTACCGTTGACAAAAAAGGAAATTGAGCTTTTGTGGACGCTGGCGAAAAATTCTACGAAGGTTTTCAGCCGTGATAATCTACTGGACAGTATCTGGGGCTATGACTATTTCGGTGACAGCCGTACTGTTGATTCGCATATCAAGCGCCTGCGCGCCAAGCTGGATAAGTACGAGCATCCGCTATGGGAAATCAAAACTATCTGGGGCGTAGGCTACCGCTTTGAGGGACACAAGGATGAATAATAAAATTGCGTTAAAGCTGACACTGTATTTTTCGGCAGTGCTGCTTGTTTTTGCGTTGATTATCGGCGGTGTATTTTACCAGTTCTTCAAGCAGCAGACGGTTGAAATCAAGGAAAAGGAAATGCGTCTGCGGGCGGAAAAGATTGCCGAAGTATTGAGTGATAATATGGAGCGTATGGAAAGCCGTCACGGTGACGGTATTGCCAACAGCAAATTTATCAGCTATCTGGATAATGTGACGCAGGAAATCGTCTGGGTGGTGGACAGCAATCGTCAGCTGAGCATCAATAAGGACAGGGTGCAGCGTCAGCGCAGAGAGGTGCAGAAGCATCATGAGCATAGCGGTTTTGGCCTTTTTAAACGTCAGATGCCGCCGATTGCCTGGAAGAAACCGCCTAAGACTCCTAAGGAGGCCTACGAAAGACTGCCGGTTCAGGTCAAGGAAAAGGTTGAGGATGGCTTTAACGGCAAAGAGTTTATTATCGAGGAATATAATCCTATGCTTGACGGCATAATGCTGACAGTAGGCAGACCGATTTATGACAGCCAGGGGCAGGTAAAGGCTGTGCTTTTGCTGCATTCTCCGGTAGCAGGCTTGCAAGACGCTATCTGGTCCGGCCTGCGCATTCTGCTTATCAGCCTGCTGGTGGCAATGGCTTTGGGTATGCTGCTTTCGGTAGTGCTCAGCTGGCGCTTTACCGGAACGATTGAGAAGATGAAAAATATTGCCGAGCGCTTGGCGGAACGTGATTACACCGCCCGCACCGATATTAAGCAGAATGACGAAATCGGCGAGCTGGCGCGTACGCTGGATATTTTGGCGGAACGTCTGGAGCTGGCAGATGCCGAAAGCCAAAAGCTGGAAAAGCTGCGCCGCGAGTTTATTGCCAACATTTCGCACGAGCTGCGTACGCCTGTGACGGTTATCCGCGGCAGCTTGGAGGCCTTGCGTGACGGTGTGGTTACGGAAAAGGCCGATGTTGAGGAATTTCATGAGCAGATGTATAAGGAAAGCCTGTTTTTGCAACGTCTGATAAATGACCTGCTGGATTTGTCACGTTTGCAGAATACAGATTTTCCGATTGAAAAGGCTCCATTGAACTTTGTCGATGTTATGCATGACGCAGTGCGCAGCGGCAGGCAGCTCGGTGCTGATAAAAAGCTGCAGATTACAGGCAGCGCGGATAAGGATATTTACATGCTGAACGGTGATTACGGACGCTTGCGTCAGATGCTGATGATCTTTTTGCATAACAGCATCAAGTTTTCTCCTGAGGGCAGCGAAATCAAGCTGGAGCTGGCAGACAACAGGCTTAAGCTAACAGATCATGGCTGCGGTATTAAGGAAGAGGATATTCCGCATGCCTTCGACCGTTTTTATAAAGCGCGCAACGAGCATAATAAGAGCGGCAGCGGTTTGGGACTGGCAATTGCCAAGCAGATTGCGCAGCGTCATGATATGCAGCTTCAGCTGCAGAGCAAGCTGGGCGAGGGTACGACAATTATTATTACTCTGCCGCCTGAGCTGAAGGAAAAGGAGTATGCTGATGAATAAGATGAATTACGGCTGTGAGGGATTATGCGTTGTTATCAGCGGCGGTACGTCGGGCATCGGGCTGGCGGCGGCGTTACGCTTTTTGGCAGACGGTGCGCGGGTATATATTTTGGGACGCTCCAAGGAGCGCGGTGCGCAGGCTTTGTGTTATCTGGATGAACAGACGGGAAAGCAGGCAGTGTATATTTCCTGTGATGTAACGAAGCAGGCTGAATGCAAGGCTGCTGTGGCAAAAATTGCCGAGCAGGAAGGCAGGCCTGATTGGCAACTGGATATTTTGGTCAACAGCGCCGGCTTTTACCGCGAGCAGCGCTTGGAACAGATGACGGAAGCAGATTTTGATGCGATGATGAATGTCAACGTTAAAGGCATGATGTTCTTGACGCAGGCAGCGCTGCCTTATCTGCGCAGTAAAAGCAGCGTGGTGAATATTGCCTCCGATGCTGCCGTCAGCGGTAATTACGGCTGTGCGCTTTATTGCGCGACCAAGGGTGCGGTGGTGGCGTTTACCAGAGCCTTGGCGCTGGATTTGGCACCGTCGGTGCGCGTAAACTGCGTTTGCCCGGCAGATGTGGATACGCCGCTTCTGGCGCAGCAGCTTGCTGACGCGAACGGCGGCTATACACTGGCGGATGTGGCTGCAGCCTATCCGCTACAGCGGATTGCCGCAGCGGGTGAGATTGCTCACGTAATCTGCAGCCTGGCGGCCCCTGCCAACAGCTTTATGACAGGCAGCGTTGTAACTGTCGACGGCGGCCTGACAGCCGGATAAATAATATATAGCAGTAAAACAGGTAAAGAAAGTTTTCTTTGCCTGTTTTTTATATACGCAAACGTATATAAGTGATATAATTAATGTATTAAAGTATAAAAAATACGGGAGGGTATTTTTATGGATAAAATGCAGCCAATCGGCGTACTTGATTCGGGAGTCGGCGGTCTGTCGGTTTTGAAATGCCTGCATCAGATGCTGCCGCACGAGGATTTTATTTATGTGGGTGATACTGCACGTACGCCTTACGGCACACGCAGTGAACAAGAAATCCGTGGTTTTGTAGGCGAAATAATCGATTGGCTGACAGCCAAAAACGTTAAGCAGGTAGTTATAGCCTGCAATACGCTGACGATGCTTGGTGTAGACAGTCTGCGGGGGACGCATCCATTCAGGGTTGTCGGTATGTCTAAGGGGGCGCAGCAGCTGCTGGCGGCCAGTCCTCATAAAAAAATCGGCGTGCTGGCAACGCAGTTTACTATTGCCAGCGGACTGCACAAAAAGGCTATTCTTGCTGCTGACCCGCAAGCGCAGGTTTATCCTGTGGCTTGCCCGAAGTTTGTACCGTTGATTGAGGGAGAGCAGTTTGACAGTCCGGAGCTGCGGCAGGCTGTTGCGGAATATACTAAGCCTTTAAAAAAAGCGGGCGTTGAGGCAGTGATTTTATCCTGCACGCATTATCCTTTTATCAAAGAACAAATCGAAGCCGATTTAGGGCCGAAGGTAAAGGTGCTTGACCCGGCGGCTGCCACCAGTGCTGATGCTATTGCAGCACTTAAGGAGGATGGCCTGCTGCGTACAGAAGGCAATGGACGTCTGCAGGTTTGCTGCACGGCTGATCTGGCAAGAGTTGAGCGCTTGGCAGGCAGAATGTTACCTGTAGACGATTGCGATTTTTCTTTAATCGATTTAAAGAAAAATTGATTGCATAACTTTTATTCCTTTCAAAAAAGAAGCAGGAATTTTCTTTTTAATGTCTAATTTATAGTAATTAAGAGCGAGAAAAGGCTTGCTTTTTTGGTGGCTTGCTATGCGAGCTGCCTAATAGGTATTTATGTTACTGAATGCCGATTTTATGAAACTGTGAAAGCGGTATTTATATTTTCGCAGCTATGTCATCTGTCTATGTCGGATGACTGGTTACGCAAATGCTATTATATTCAAAAATAATATAAAGAAAGGTGGTAGCTGTGGAAAAGCAGGGAGTATTAAACGATAAAAAAATTGTAGGCTCGCCTATGGTGCATATGACATGTCTTGCTCTGGTGCTGTTTGCATTCTGGATGGTTTTGTCAGGCAGAACAGAAACAAAATTTGTCGTATACGGTATCCTCACAGCTGTAGTGACGACTTGGGTTACATACCCGCTTCTGCTGGTCCCGAATAAGGACGGCAGTAAAAAGTATTATGTTTTCGGTTTTTCAATTCCGAAAATGATTATGTACTTTTTCTGGCTGATGTGGCAGCTGGTGCTCGCCAATATTGACGTGCTGCTGGCAACTACAGGTCAGGAGCTGAACATTGATCCTAAGGTTGTCCGCTTCCGCTTCAAGGCCGACAATCCTATGGCATCTGTTGTTCTGGCGAACTCAATTACACTGACACCCGGTACGGTAACGATGAATGTTACTGACGACGGTGTGTATGAGATTCATGCACTGACCGTTGGTGCGGCTGCAGGTGTGCTCGACGGCGGCATGCAGAAAAAGGTTGCTGATTTATACGGCGAAAAATTTGATTTTGCAGTAGTAGAGAGTGAGGAATGATTATGCAGATTATATTTTATATTATGATGGTAGCCATTCTTCTGATCATCGGTACGATGCTGCAGCGCTTGTTTAACGGACCGACAATTTTTGACAGAATGAACGCCTTGGGCGTTATCGGTGCCGATACAATTCTATTATTGGTGCTTTTCGGCTATATTGACAAACGTCCGGATATGTATGTTGATATAGCGATTTCTTATGCAATTTTAGGCTTTATCGGCTCGCTGGTTGTAGCTAAATTTATAGGAGGTAAAAAAATATGATTGAACAATTTGGTTTTACCTCCCTGCGCGAAGTTATCGCTGCGCTGTTCCTGTTAAGCGGTCTGGTATTCTTCATCGGCTCAGCTATCGGTATGCTGCGCCTGCCGGACTTCTATTCCAGAATCCATGCCTCCGGCAACAGTGAAACTCTTGGCTGTACGCTTTCCTTTATAGGTCTGATGATTTATGAAGGACCTACACTGACAGCGGCAAAGATGGCTTTTGTATTTTTACTTGTTTTTATGGCGAATCCGATCGGCTCGCATATTCTGAGCAAGGCAGCCTATAAATCCGGGCATCCTGTCTGGACACTGCAAAGCAAGGGTGCCAAAAAGCTTGTCGGTCTGGAAAAAGCAGACCATAGTGCTGATGAGCCTGTAGGTCATATCCGTAAAAAGTCTGTAAAAACAAATCGTAATCATGTACATAAATATCATAAGAAGAAAGGAGATAAATAAAATGGAGATTTATACTATTGAAGCTCTTTTACTTGTCTTCCTGATTCTCATTACCTGTGCAGTTATTTTCTGCAAGGATATTCTTAGTGCTGCGATTATCTACAGTGCGTTCAGCTTCTGTGCTGTGCTGCTGTATCTGATGATGGGCTCCCCCGACGTAGCCTTTACGGAGGCTGTTATCGGTACGATTTCTACCATCTTCTTCGTAGCTTCGTTGAAAAAAATTGATAGGTGGTGTAAATAATGCGTGGATTAGTTGCTGTTATCCTGGCGATTATGACAGGCATGTTTTGCTCTGTCGTAACCTATCTGCCCGAAATTGGTGACGCGAACACTGCGCCTAACCAGCATGTTACTCCGACCTATATCTCCCGTAGTGCGGAGGATACAGGCTCGCCCAATATCGTAACGGGCGTCATCATCGACTATCGTGGCTTCGATACTATGTGGGAAACCTCGGTAATGTTCCTCGCCGGTCTGACAACGGTGCTGGTGCTGACCAGCAATCCGGTAGGACGCAGACCTGAGGAAGAGCCGGAGGATCCGGAGGAAGGAGAGATTATCAAATGAAAGAACCATTTGGCGGTCTTATCCTGAATGTGGCCTTCAGAATGCTGGTGCCGTTCACGATTACCTACGGCATTTACGTTCTCTGCCTGGGTGAGTTTTCTCCGGGCGGCGGCTTCCAGGCAGGCGCATTGCTTTCTGTAGGCGTGCTGCTTGCACGTCTTATCCTGGGCTTTGATACAAAGTTCAATGTCTTAGGCAAAACCTCTGTTGTTCTTGCCGGCGTGGGCACCTTCCTGTATGCTTTTACCGGTTGGCTGACATTGTTCGGCGGCGCAGACTTTTTCCTGAACTACAATTATATGCCGATTCATATGGAGCCGCAGCATGAAATGCATGCCATGGGTATTTTCCTTATTGAAATCGGTGTTGCCATCTGCGTAATGATGACAATTATTAATCTGCTTGATGCAATCGTGAAAAGGGGTGACGAAGATGGAAGTGCTCAATGAGTTTTTGAAAACAAAAGGCATTTATTCCCTGGTCATGATTCTTTTCTTCCTGGGTGTGTATGGCATGGTCCTCAGCAAAAACTATATGAAGAAGCTGATGGCGATGAACGTTATGCAGGTTGCCGTAATCTATTTTTATCTGTGTTTTGCACAGAAGGATGGCGCAATGATTCCTATCCAGAACGGCCTGACAACAGATCCTAATGCTTACATTAACCCTCTGCCGCATGGCCTGATGCTGACAGCAATCGTTGTAAGCCTTGGTACTACAGGCGTAGCAATTGCACTCCTCATGCGTATTAAAGAAATCTACGGTTCTGTTGAAGAAGTAGAGGTATTGAGGAGGGCTAGTAAATGACACAACATGCTCCCGTCCTAATTGTACTTTTACCTCTGACAGCATCGTTGCTGTGTATGTTATTTTCCCGTATCAGTAAAAATTTAGGTTCCTGGATAGTTATGGCTTCTATCGCCGGTGCCTTTGCCAATGCCTGCATCGTACTGCAAAGAGTGTTGGAGTCCGGCGGCAAAACCTGGCATTACTGGATGGGTGGTTGGGAACCGCCAATCGGTATTGAATTTGCTCTTGATCCGCTGAACAGTATTCTGGCAGTAGTGGTAACGTTTATTTCCCTGATGGTTTCGCTTTACAGCCGTCCGTTCGTCAAGGATGAGGACTGGCTGCATGTAGGCGGCTATTATACATTGTTCGGCTTGTTAACGGTTGGTCTTTCCGGTATGATTATCACCGGTGACGTTTTTAACCTCTATGTATATCTGGAGATTATGTCACTTTCCGGTTACGGTCTGATTGCCCTTGGCGGCAGAAAGTCAATGCTGGCAGCCTTCCGTTACCTGTTAATCGGTACCATCGGTGCTTCTCTGTATCTGCTTGGTGTCGGTTATCTGTATGCTATGACAGGTACTCTGAACATGGCTGACCTTGCTGCACGTGTAGTTCCGCACCTGAATTCGCCGCTGTTTGCAATTGCTGTAGCCTGCTTTATCATCGGCTTCGGTATCAAGATGGCGCTGTTCCCGCTGCATGGCTGGCAGCCTGATGCCTACACCTTCGCTCATCCGGGCGCTGCTGCTTTTATTGCAGGCTGCATGAGTAAGGCTCCGGCATATGCTTTAATTCGTTTTGTATATTATATCTTTAAGGTTGATAACCCTGTAGTTCAGAGTGCGCTCAACGTTTTGGGCATTCTCGGTGTAGCAGGTATTCTTATCGGTTCTATTATGGCGATGGCTCAGTATGACTTCCGCCGTATGCTGGCATATTCTTCTGTGGCACAGATCGGCTACATTGCAATCGGGTTGGCAATGGGTAATATGTACGGCTTCATTGGCGCCGTGCTGCACGCTATCAACCATGCTTTTATGAAGAGCAGCCTCTTCCTGGTTATCGGCGGTATTGAGTATCGCTTCGGTGAGGTCAATCTGTATCGCTTAGGCGGCATGAACAAAAAGATGACTATCAGTACGATTACCGTGCTGCTGGCTTCTTTGTCTATGATTGGCCTGCCTCCGACCTGCGGCTTTTTCAGTAAATGGTATCTTATGCTTGGTGCCTACACCGGCGCACAGTACTTCTACATCGCTGTACTTGTTATCAGCTCCCTGCTGAATGCAATTTATTTCTTCCGTATTATTGAGCAGATGTTTATACAGCGTGAGGCTTCGCTGACCGAGGTACATCCGCATAAGGGCAAGCTGGGCTTACCGCTTTCCATGGTTATCCCGATTCTCGTCGGCGGTATCATGATTCTGGTACTTGGCTTCTGCAGTGTTGACATCGTTACCGATGTCGTTAAGTTAGGATTGCCGGAGGTGTTTCTGAGATGACTATTTTAGATTGCAGACCATTTCTGGCGGTTGGTGTATCTTTTATAGCTGCTGTACTTATCGCGTTCAGCAGACGCTGGCCTAACCTGCGTGAAACCTGGAGCGTTATCGCTTCCGTGCTTAAATTCGGTATCATTCTGTCGATGCTGCCTGCTGTTCTCGATGGCAATCAGTATCAGTGGACGCTGTGCCAAATTACCGATACCGTGGGACTGACGCTGCGTACCGATCCGGCCGGCATGATTTTTGCGGTGCTCGCTTCGATGCTGTGGGTACCGATGAACTTCTATTCCATCGGCTATATGCGCTGCAATAACGAAAGCGAGCAGACCGGTTACTTTGCTGCTTTTGCTATCTGCATGAGTGCCGTAATGGGCATTGCGATGGCCGAAAACCTGTTGACCTTCTTCATCTTTTACGAGCTGCTGACTCTGGCAAGCTATCCGCTGGTACTGCATAAGCGTAACCAGGAAGCATTGATGGCCAGCCGTAAGTATTTGATTTATACCTTGATTTCCGGTCAGCTTTTCCTGGCCGGCGTTATCGCTGTTTACTGCATTAGCGGTACGATGGACTTTACTCCCGGCGGTTTCCTGACTACCGACATGGCTCCGAGATGGGTGCTGCAGGCTATCTTCGTACTGATGATTTTGGCAGGCTCCGTAAAGGCTGCGGTTATGCCGCTGCATGGCTGGCTGCCGGCAGCAATGATTGCGCCAACTCCGGTATCTGCATTACTGCATGCCGTTGCCGTTGTTAAGACCGGCGTTTTCGCCGTACTGCGTATCATCGGCTTCGTCTTTGGTCCGAAGCTGTTGGCGGAAATCGGTGTCGTTGATGTATTGGCGTGGGCTGCTGCGGCAAGCATTATCATTTCTTCGCTTATTGCTCTGCGTCAGGACCATTTGAAACGTCGTCTGGCGTTCTCCACTATCGGCCAGCTTTCCTACATCGTGTTAGGTGCTGCGCTTATTTCTCCGCTGAGCATCAAGGGTGCCTACCTGCACCTTGTGGCTCATGCTGTTATGAAGATTACCCTCTTTATGTGCGCCGGTCTGATTATCGCGCGTACACACAGAAACAATATCAGTGAGCTGTATGGCATAGGCAAGAAGCTGCCGGTAACTATGGCCTGCTTCACGATTGCTTCTCTGGGTATCGCCGGTACGCCATTCCTCGTTGGCTTTGTCAGCAAATGGAATCTGGCACTTGGCGCTTTGCAGGCAGGCAAGCCTCTGTACATTCTCGTCTGGGTTGCCAGTGCGCTTCTGGCTGCCGGCTATCTGATGCCTGTTGTACAGATGGCATACTTCCGCAAGGATCCGCAGGAGGAGTTCCGTGAATATGGCGATATCAGCTACTCAATGCTGATTCCTATCTGCGTTACAACTATTATCGCTGTTGTCCTCGGTATCGTGCCGGATATTTATCCGCACTTCTATGAGCTGGCAACAATGGCCTCCAACGCTATTTGCGCAGGCTGGAACGGAGGTTGGATGTAATGAGCAAGAAAACTGTTTACATGATAGCTGCTGCCGTGCTCGTGCTTTCCGCAATCGGAGAGCTTTGCGGTGTACATCTGCACAGTCCTGCGTGGTGGCCGCTGCCGTTTGGCTATGATATTTTCTTCGGCTTTTTCGGTTGCTGGCTGCTGATTATTCTGGCAAAAATTATCATGACACCGCTGCTGCAGCGTGATGAAACCTACTATGATGATCCTAAGGGAGGTGAGGATGATGAGTAATCTGCTTCATCCCGGTCTGATCCTCATTGCCGTGGGCGTGCTTGCGGTACTTGTGCCGAAAATGCTGCGTAAGTTTATTTTGGCTATAGGTCCGTTCTTTGCCCTCTTTGCTGCACTTTCTATGCCGGTTGGCACAGATTTGAGCATTGAGTTTTTTGGTACAGGCTATCACTTGGGCTACATGTTTGTAGATAAGCTCAGCTACGTGTTCTGCATGATTTTTGCGCTGATGGCTTGCATCGGCGGCATTTATTCCTGTCATAACGAGAACCGCATGGAAGCATTTTGCTCCATGTCCTATGCCGGCTGTGCTCTTGGTGTAACACTGGCTAAGGATTGGCTGACGCTGATTTTCTTTTGGGAAGCACTTGCCGTAACCTCTCTGTTCTTGATCTGGTGCCGCAATACTCCTCAGTCCCGTCGCGCAGGCCTGCGTTATCTTTTGGTGCACATGCTCGGCGGTAACCTGCTGCTGCTCGGTATCTTCCTGAAGGTTGGCAGCGGTGATTCTCTGATTGCAAATCTGTCTAAGGCTCCGCATGACCTTGCTTTCTGGGCAATTTTAATCGGTGTTGCTGTCAATGCGGCAATTCCGCCGGTTAATGCCTGGTTGGTTGATGCTTATCCCGAAGGTACGATTACAGGCAGCGTATTCTTAAGCTCCTTTACTACGAAGGTTGCTGTTTACGCTTTAATCCGTATCTTTGCCGGAACAGATTTCCTGATGGGCTTTGGCTGCTTCATGGCGCTTTATGGTGCTGCCTATGCGATTATGGAAAACGATATGCGTCGTCTGCTCGGTTACCATATTATCAGCCAGGTAGGCTTCATGGTTGCCGGTGTAGGCGTTGGCACGGCGATGGCACTGAATGGTGCTGCGGCCCATGCCTTCTCGCACATCCTGTATAAATCCCTGCTCTTCATGTGTGCCGGTGCGATTATCTATGCAACTGGTATCCGTAAGATTAACCAGCTCAGTGGTATGGCGAAAAAGATGCCGTTTGTGGCTGTGTGCTTCTTTGTAGCGGCGTTCTCCATTTCCGGTGTACCGTTCTTCAACGGCTTCATCAGCAAAACGATTACGATTGCCGCTGCATCCGCTGCCGGTTATGATTGGGTATATACACTGCTGGAGCTTGCCAGCATAGGTACCTTCCTGTCCATTACCTTGAAGATGGGTTATTTCATCTTCCTGCGTGATGCCGATAAGAATGTAGAAATTAAAAATCCTCTGCCGAAGAATATGTATCTCGGCATGGGCTTCGGCGCAGCGCTCTGCTTCCTGTACGGCGTATATCCGGATCTGCTGTATCGTTATCTGCCGTTCGGTTATCCCGATTACCAGCCGTTCACTGCAGCACATATGCTGAGCTACGTAGAAATTCTTGTCGTAACTATGGTTCCGTTTATGATGTTCCTGCCGCGCATGGAGCCTCATACAGCGCTCAGCCTCGATACAGACTGGTTCTACCGTAAGCCGATTAATTTTGTCATCGTCCGTATCAGCATGCTGCTGTGTGCAATCAGCGGCGGCCTGGGCAGTGCTTGGGGCGTACTGTACGAAAAGTTTATGGACCTTACGAGCAATCCGATGGATTTCCTCGATGCTAAACCGTTCCGTAAACGCACGCATTATAATCCTGAAAACTACCGTACATCTATCGCTGACCCGATGATGATTACCCTGACGGTGCTGGTAAGCAGCATTGCTTACTTCATTGCTACTTTGTAATTTAATTGATAACAGAATAGCTGTTTCTGAAAAGCAGTTACTGCGACGTTATGTCATAGTAACTGCTTTTTTCATCACTTTAATGATTATTTGCTATTATTTTTTAGCTCTAAAGTAGTGTAGTATAGAAATGAAATTCGCTTAGTAATATAGGAAAGGAGCTAAAATAAATGGAGATTAGTCAGTTAGAGTACTTTGTAATTCTGGCGCGGATAAAACATTTTACCAAGGCAGCACGTTCGGTAGCAATTACGCAATCGGCACTCAGTCATTCGATAGGAAAACTGGAACGTGAGTTGAACGTATCCCTATTTGATCGTACAGAACAGGGAGTGTTTTTGACATCGGCGGGAGAATATTTTTTGTCGCATGCTGAAAAAGCCCTCAACGAATTAAAAAAAGGACAGAAAGAACTGAAAGAGATGAATGACCCTAAAAAAGGTCTCATTCATTTTTCTTTTATTCATTCGTTAGGGACAGATTTAATACCTTCACTGGTGGCAGGTTATGGAAAATTGCATCGCCATGCCCGGTTTGTCCTGACACAAAATAATTCAGTCTTTCTGACCAGTAATCTGCTGGAAGGAAAGGATGATATGTGCCTTTGTCCGCCGTTGATGAATATGGAAAATATTATCTGGGTATATTTATATTCTGAAGAACTTTTTGCTGCGGTTCCGCAGGGGCATCGGCTGGCTGGACGCAAATCTCTCATGATGCGGGATCTGGCAGGTGAACCGTTTATGTCTTTAAAACGTTCTTATAATTTACGTCTGCTTTCGGAACAGCTTCTTGCTCAGGCGGGGATAACTCCTAATATCATTTATGAGGGAGATGATGTACATACTTTGGCAGGCCTGATCGCTTCGGGTATGGGAGTTTCCATTTTACCTAAAATCACTACTATTGTGCTGCCGGATGTGGTATTCATTCCGTTTACGGATGTTTCCTGTAAACGCGAAATAGGTTTGGCGTGGAATAGTGCGGCGGAAATGCCACCGGCATCTGATGCTTTCAGACAATATATTTTGCAGCGTTTCAGCAGTGCCAGTCGTAAAATCGGAAAAGAGCTGTTTCCTAAAGAAGCAGAAAGATAATAACATTGCTGTGCATAACGCGAAATACCCTGTTGTCTCATTTTAAGGCAACAGGGTGTTTCCCGTTTTTTGAAGAAAAATTTTCCTTTGTAGTAAGCTTATCAGAATCTCCTGAAAGTGCCGCCTAGACGTTTAAATTTAGTGTCTGTTACAAAGGGATCTTCAATTTTACGCATATCCTTACACATTTTATCTTCTTCAGCAATACTTTGGCAGACGCTGGTACCCTCTAGTTCTATCATCTGGTCAATAATACTTTCACCGGAAGGGGTGTGATTTAATGCGTTTTCTTCTTTTAAATCTACCCATTTGCCGATGAGACCGCTGTGATGCGGTAATTTTTCGGCATTTGCAAAACTGGAGCAGGGTTCCGTTTCTAAAACTGAAATACCATTGTTGTTTTGAGCTTTTTCCTGAACATGTAACCATTTTTCTGTAGACATAATATACTCCTTCTTTCTAAATTTTTTATAAATAACGTAGGTAAATGTATCCACTGCTGATAAGAATGGATAATAACATTAACGGAAAAGCAATTTTCATAAATTGCAGGAATGTGATAATCACACCACGCTTAGTAGCCATCGAGGCTACCAGCACATTGGCGGATGCACCTATGAGAGTGCCGTTACCGCCAAGGCAGGCGCCTAATGAGAGAGACCACCAAAGTGGGTTCAGATTAGTAATACCCATATTTCCCATATCTTTGATCAGAGGAATTAAGGTAGCTACAAAAGGAATGTTATCCACAAAAGCGGAGCAGATAGCGCTCATCCAGAGAATAAGCATAGCAGTAGCAGTTTCATTACCGCTGGTAATTTCCATAGCTTTCTGTGCCAACATGCTGATGATACCGGTATCTACTAAAGCCCCTACAAGGACGAACAATCCAGCGAAAAAGAAGATCGCCAACCATTCTACGCTGCTCAGCATACGGCTGATCATAGGCTCGTTTCTGTGGCAGGCAAGTAACAGCAACAGACCGGCACCGGTTATGGCGGCAGTAGCAGATTCAATTTTTAAGGTGCTGTGCAGGACAAACATAACAACAGTTAAAGCCAGAACGAAGAGACATTTATAAAGCAGGTTCCAGTCCTGAATCTGGTCTTTTTCCTCCATACACATCACATGATGTTGCCTTTCTGGTGTTGTTTTGAGACCTTTGTGATAAAGTAGAATGAGAATTAAATCAGTTACGATAAAAATGAAAAGACAGATGCCTGCAAGGTTGGTAATGAAATCAACAAAAGAAAGACCGGTAGCACTGCCTATCATAATATTTGGCGGATCACCGATAAGCGTTGCTGTGCCGCCTATATTGGAGGCAAGAATCTGACTGATCAGGAAAGGCTTGACATCGACCTGCAGTTGGGAAGCCATGCTGAAAGTCAGGGGAACGGTAAGTAAAACTGTGGTTACATTGTCTAACAGACCGGAACAAACCATAGTAATACCAGATAGAGCAAAGAGCAACGCAGTAGGATTGGCGCGCACTTTTTTGGCTGCCCAGATTGCCAGAAATTTGAACAGACCTGTCTCTCTGGTGATGTTAACGATGATCATCATACCTATTAAAAGCCACAGCGTGTTCCAATCGATATGGCTGATAGCACTTTCCTGTGTCAGAATACCGCTCCAGATCATAAGCGCAGCGCCTAAGAGGGCGATGATAGTACGATGAATCTTTTCTGAAATGATGAAGGCGTAGGCCAGAATAAAAATTCCGGCGGCCAGGGGTGTTTGATAATCCAAGAGAATAGGACTTCCTTTCCTGAAAATTTTCTATAAGCGACTAGCTCAGCTTCTCTATCTTGTGCTTTTGGTACAGTGGAGGGAGAAGATAGGGAAACTGAACTGCCTTACGATCAATACTATAACGGATAATATTGCTAATTTCTAATGAATAATTGATGCTTAGCTAATGAATTAATTTCATCGTATTAGCAGATTGCTACGCTAAGCAATAAAAAACACCGCTGCCCAAAGTGCAGGGTCACCTTGGGTTTTGGTGTTTTGCTTATCAGTCTGTTAATGTCAATTTAAAAATACAGGAAAACTATCTATGCTATTGAAAAGTAAAGGCTGTTAGTTACCATTTGAAAAATTGGAAGACGTATTTTCTAATGCTTTTAAGATATCTCTGCGGGTGATAATGCCTACTAAAGTATTTGGTTTTTCAATGACAGGGATATTAGGAATATGTCCGTCTACGGCAAGCAGCATGATACTTTCTAGTGATGTATCCGGTGTTACGCAGCGCACATGGCGGGTCATGATGTCAGTGACATAGGTATTGAGCTGCTTTTGGAAAGAAGTCATGTAGCGACCGTAACCAGTATAATAGCTGCCTGCATCAATGACATCAATGTATTGCGGGCCGTAAGGATAAAGCTTTTTGTAAAGAATATCTCCCATGGTGACAACACCAAGAAGCTTATTATCTTCTTCAACGACCGGAATCAGATCCTGAACTTCTTTATCCCGCAAAAAAATGCTGATTAGTTCATTAATAGTGGTATCTGCTTTAACAGTAAGCAGATTTTGACGCATGATTTCCCTGGCCACACATATTTGACTTTTCATTATTAAACCCTTCTTTCTGAGATAAACCATAAAAATAACAGCGTCGTGTATAGGAAAGCTGTTAGAGGTAATAGATAGTTTTTCACTGTCTTCATATCTATATTAGCACAAAAATATCTGGAAGGGAGCAACTTTAAAGTCTTTATGAATAACTTTCATAAGGAAAATGAATGACTTTCATGAAATTTTAGAAGCGAATCAGGGACAGTTTAGTAAGCGGAATATTGACAATATACTATATTCTTTACTTGTCAAGTTTTTGATTAGGTGCTATATTATGTAGTACTGATATGTCTATAAAATTTCTATTAAATATATTGGGAGAGAGGAGCGGTAAAGTTGCTCAAAGGTATAATTCTGATTATAGGTGCCGCAACCTGTTGGGGCATGGGCGGTGTAGCAGGACAGTATTTGTATCAATATCATCAGGCAGATATGATCTGGCTTTGTATGGTACGTCAGATTTTGGCAGGCTGTATGTTCCTGCTTTTTGCGGCCTTTGTGCAGAAGCAGGATATCTTTGCTATTCTTAAGGCAGATACCTTGAATATTATTGAGTTTTCGTTTTTAGGTATCTTGGGCGCGCAGCTGGGTTTTTATTACACCATCGGTTTGTGCAATGCGGCGACGGCGACGGTTTTGCAGTACATGGCACCGCTTTATGTAATGCTGTGGATGAGCTATAAGTCAAGAAAAATTCCTGACGTACGTGAACTGATAGGCATTGTCGGCGCACTTGTCGGTGTCTTTCTTATCGCAACGCACGGCAGTCTGGATAGCCTGGCGATTTCGCCAATGGCATTGACAATCGGTGTATTGTCTGCGCTTTCCTATGCATATTACAGCATTAAGCCGGGCCAAATGCTCAAAAAATATACTGCGGCAACGCTTATCGGCTGGGGCCAGCTTATCAGCGGCGTGGCATTGATTATCTGGCGTAATCCCTTTACGCCTGCAGGTCATTGGGATATGAGCGGTTATTTGGCTTTTGCGTATCTGCTGTTGGGTGCGACTATTGCGAGCTATGCATTTTATCTGTCAGGTTTGAAAATTGTCGGCCCTACCAAGGCGAGCCTGATTTCCTGCGCCGAGCCTTTGGCTTCTATTATCTCCGTAGTTTTGCTGCTGAACACAAAATTGGCAATGGCTGATTATATCGGTATGGCGTGCATTATTTTTACGGTTTTATTACTTTCACTGCCCAAAAAATAAACATTTTTCATAGCAGATATGATAGAATAGAATTAAGTAAAATTGCTTAAGCTAAGCAGGAGGAGGTACGGAGATGACTGATTATAAGTACAAATATGGTCATGGCTACAAGGAGTTTTCTCTGCCGGAGGAGCATGTCCTGGGCGAACTGAAAATGAAGCAGATGATGCCGCTGGAGAATTTAAAAGCAGCTGTTCTGGATGCTTTGTATCATCCTATCGCCAGCGCACCGATTGATGAGCTGGTGCAGCCCGGAATGAAAATTGCCTTTATCTGTAACGATTCAACCCGTGTTGCCAACACGCATTCCTTTATGCCCATTTTGGTTAACGAAATGAATAAACTGGGCGTTAAGGATGAGGATATGCATATTGTCTTTGCTTTGGGTACACATCGCTGCATGAGCCACGAGGAAATGGTGGAGCAGGTCGGCGAGGATGTTGCCAAACGTCTGAAAATGTATAACAGTGACTGCCATGTGCAGGATGAGTTCGAGTATTTCGGCGAAACAGAGCATGGCACTCCTGTATGGCTTAATAAGCATGTTTGTGATGCTGACCTGGTTATTTTGACCGGTACCGTTGTTTATCATTTCTTCAGCGGCTTTGGCGGCGGACGCAAGGCTGTGCTGCCCGGTGTTGCCGCTATGGAAACAGTTCGCAAGAACCATAGCCTGATGATGAGTCCGGAGGCAAAATTAGGCAAGCTGCATGGCAATCCTGTATACGATGATCAGGTTGAGGGCGTGCGTCTTTTTGCTAAAGAGCATAAGATGTTCCTGTTCCATTCTATTTTGGATGCGCAAAAGCAATTTCTGAAGGTTTTTGCCGGTGACTGGTATGAAGCACATCTTGAGGCCTGCAAATTTGTCGAGCAGGTTTATGGCGTACCTATCAGCGAGCCTGCGGATGTTGTTATTGCCAGCTGCGGCGGTTATCCTAAGGATATCAATATTTATCAGCTGCAAAAGACGATGGATAATTCCTGGTGTGCTGTTAAGGATGGCGGCGTAATCATTATTCTCGGTGAATGCGAAGAAGGCAGCGGCAGTGCCGCTCTGGAAAAGGCATTGGAAGAAAATCCTTCTCCGGATGCTATTAAGGCGGAGCTGGAAAAGAATTTTGTCATCGGTGCGCATAAGGCTTTTGCTATCACCCGCCTGATGAAGAAGGCGCATTTTATACTTGTTTCCGCTTTGGATAAAGAGCTTGCCAAAAAATTGCTGTTTGAATCTGTGGATGATGTAGATGCGGCTATGAAGCTGGCAGAAAAATATGTCGGCAAAGATTATAAGGTTTTACTGATGCCGCAGGGCAGTCTGACAGTGCCTGTGTTGAAAAAATAAAATTTTATAAAAAAATAAATGACTCTTGCCTTTTACGATGATATCATATATAATTGTAATGTTATTAGTATGTGATTAAGTAGAAGGGGAGAACGTTTGTGAAGTTAGATATTGATTATAAGGCTATAGGACTGAGGATAAAGGCCGCTCGTGCCAGAAAAGGATTAACTCAGGGAAATATAGCTAATCTAACTGGTCTGTCAACTCCGCATATCAGCAATATAGAAACCGGTAATACTAAGCTTGGCCTGCCTACAATTATTCATCTGGCTAATGTACTGGATGTTTCTGTGGACGAGCTGCTGTGTGACAACATTCATCACAGTGAGCAGATTTACTGCAATGAGCTGGCTGACCTGGTTAAGGATTGTTCCGTAGATGAACTGCATATTATTTCTGAATTAGCAAAGGTCATCAAGAAGGCCGGCATCAATAGTGCCAAGAAGGTCAGAAAGCGCCGTACTAAGGCAGAGATGGCAGCAGCTAAGGCAGCTGAAGAAGCTGCAATGCAGATGGAAATTTAATATAGCTTTTGTGCTACTGTAGCTCAGCTGGTAGAGCAACTGATTCGTAATCAGTAGGTCGCAGGTTCAAATCCCGTCAGTAGCTCCATTAAAAAATCAAGCACCCATGCGGTTTTCGCGTGGGTGCTGTTTTTATGCGCGGGTAAAAATAATGCTTGTTGGTTGCAATTTGGTTTCAATTTCGCTTTGCGGTAACAGAGAATTTGGCTAGAAAATAGATGCTCTGCAATAAAAAAGCCGTTGGTCAAACCAACGGCTTAGTAAATTCTGGTGGAGATAAGCGGGATCGAACCGCTGACATCTTGAATGCCATTCAAGCGCTCTCCCAGCTGAGCTATACCCCCATATTATATATCTATCTTACAAAAGAGGGCGGTGTTTGTCAAGTAAGCAAAAGCATTATTAATCCGCAAAGTAACGTATGAGCAGAAATGTTTCATACAGTATAAAACAGATGTACTTTTAAAATTACTATATAATTTAATTTCCTGCCTGATGCTATAATGTAAAATAAAAGCCGAGAATCTGCGGGGAGGCAGCAGCTGCTAAGGAAAATATATTGTGCATAATTTATTTCGTAAGCTTAATGATAGTCCGGGCGGAATTTTAGTCAAAAATTTGACTAAATACGTGAAAAGTATTAAAATATAAACGTTGTATTAGCTTCGTAAAAAATAAAAGCATAGCAGTTTAATAGATATTAAAAATAAAAGGAGTATCAGGATGAGTCAAAATTTCTTGGAGCGTTGTAATGAAAAAATGCAGTCATTATATGATTGTTGCGGAAAAAAAGTAAACGAATTGTATGCTAAGCTGGCAGAAGATGTGCAATCATTATATAATCACTGTAAAGCACAGGCAAGCGAACTGGTTGCCAAGCTGTTAGAAAAAGTGCAGTTATTATACAATGATTGTTTAGAAAAAATAGCTGCTGTTATTGCTCAGGTGAAGGCCGTAATAGCTGTTGCCGCAGCTGTTGCTAAAATTCAACTGACTATGCTTGAGCGTCGCGTGCGTCTGCATGTTATGAGCATTGTGAATAAGCTGCAGGCTAAGCGGCAGGAGATTGTCGGACGTATGAAAGCACGCTATCATGCGCTGCTCAGTACCTGGCGCCGCAATCAGCATTTTACCTTCTGGTTTATTCCGGCAGACGGTCAGAATATCGCTAAAACCCATGTAAAAAAGACTCATTTGAAATATGCTTTGACAGCAGTTGCTTCATTCCTTGTTTTTGTATCTTGTACTATCGGTGTACTGGCTCATTTTGCTGTGCAAAACGAGCAGCAGAAGCAGGAGCTTGCTGCTTATAAGCAGACTAAATCCGAGCAGGAGCAGACTATCAGACAATTACGCCTGATGGCAGAAACTAACCAGAAGAAGCTGGCAGCTTTGTCTAAGCTGGAAGACCAGGTTCGCAGCCAGATGGAAAAAAGCGGTGCACAGCTTCCTCCTAAGAGCAATGCTTCCGATTACGCAGGTCAGGGCGGTCCTGTATTGGGTTCTGCCAACCCGGCAAACATTGTGTTGGAGCAGGAAAAGAACATCGGTCTTGAGGCTGATGCGAAAAAAGTTGATTTGGAAAATTTGCTGAGCGCTATTGAAGCTGAGAACTATCGTCGTGAGGTTACTCCGAGCCAATGGCCTACCAGTGGCGGTTATATTTCCTCTTCTTTCGGCGGTCGCGCTAATCCCTTTGGCGGTTATGGCCGTGACTGGCATCCTGGTATTGATATTGCTACTGATTATGGCGAGCCGGTTTATGCCAGTGCAGCAGGCTATGTACAACAGGCAGGCTGGTATGGCGGTTATGGAATTTATGCACGTATAAACCATGATTATGGCTATCAGACAGCATATGGTCATATGAGCCGTGTTGTCTGCAGTGCAGGACAATATGTGAAAAAAGGCGAGATTATCGGTTATGTCGGCAGCACCGGCTACAGCACCGGTCCGCATCTGCATTTTGAAGTTATTCATTATGGCGAGCAGGTTGATCCTTCCAGCCTGATGTAATTGTGACTGATAATCAGATATTGAAAATTTTAAGTTCGTCGTGCTTTGTGCGGCGAACTTTTTTTAAGTAAAAAAAGAAACAAATTTCAGAAATATTATTTACATATGTTCTGACAAATGTTACAATGATGGTGACGAAAGGAGCGGATAAACTATGCTTACTTTAGAAATGCTGGAAAAATGCTTTTGGCAGCAGCAGTTGAGCTTGAAGAAAAAAGTAAAATGCTGTGTGAGCTGGACAGCGTAGCCGGTGACGGTGATCATGGTGTTACTATCGCGCGTATGGCAGAGTCCATGAAAAACAAGGTAGAAGCGCATGACAGTGCTAATATTAAAGATTTACTTGATGATCTGAGCATGGCTTTTATGAACAGCAACGGCGGCAGTGCAGGACCTTTATGGGGCACTGTTTTTGGCGGACTTGCCGATGCTTCACCTGAGGATGCTAAGGAAGTTTCTTTGGAAGAGCTTCACGCTATGCTGGCTCAGGCTAAAGAGGATTTTGAGGATATTTCCAAGGCTAAAATCGGTGATAAGACGATGGTTGATGCTCTGTATCCTGCACTTGAAGCAGGTATGACTGCTGAAGGCGATGCAAAGGCTGTCTTTGTAGCAATGGGCAAGGCAGCAGCCGAGGGCGCAGAAAAAACTGCTGACATGGTAGCACGCTTCGGCCGTGCCAAAAACGTAGGTGAACGCAGCCTGGGTACAAAGGACCCCGGCGCAACGTCTATTTCTATTCTGCTGACAGCAATGGCTGCGGCAATTTGATTTGCTGATAAAGCGCAAGCTTAAAAAACAATAAAATAAATAAAAACGGAGGCGTCATTATGCAAAAATTCATTAACAATCCGGAAAATCTGACAAGTGAATTATTGGAAGGTCTTGTGTTATCTAATCCTGATATCATTACTCTGGAGCAGGGAAACCTCATTGTAAACAAGAAGTTGGCAGAGGCAGACCGCGTAACTATCGTAACCTTGGGCGGCACCGGTCATGAGCCTGCTATCAGCGGCTTCGTAGGCGAAGGTATGATTGATATTTCTGTTGCAGGTAATATTTTTGCTGCACCCGGCCCTCAGGCTTGCGTAGAAGCAATTAAGATGGCTGATAAAGGTCATGGCGTACTTTTTGTTGTACTTAACTATGCAGGTGATATGCTGACCGGCAACCTGACCATGAAACAGGTGAAAAAACTGGGCATCAATGTTGTTAAGGTTGTAACTCAGGAAGATGTTGCCAATGCTCCGCGTGAAAACGCTGACGACCGCCGTGGTCTGGTTGGCTGCGTTCCTCTGTACAAGATTGCCGGTGCTGCAGCTGCTGCAGGCAAATCCTTGGAAGAGGTTGCTGCTATTGCACAAAAATTTGCTGATAACATGGCAACTATCGCTGTTGCTACTAAAGGTGCTACTCATCCCGCAACCGGTATGGAAATCGCTCATATTGCCGAAGGCACTATGGAAGTCGGCATGGGCCAGCATGGTGAAGGCGGTGGCGGTACTCAGCCGATGAAATCTGCTGACGAAACAGCTGCAATTATGATGGACGCTCTGCTGAAGGATCTGGACGTAAAAGCAGGCGAAAAGCTGATGGTTGTTATCAACGGCAGCGGTGCAACTACTCTGATGGAACAGCTGATTGTGTTCCGTGCCTGCCATAAGCTGTTGGCAGAAAAAGGCATTGAGGTTGTGGCAAGTGCTGTAGGCGAAATCCTTACCGTACAGGAAACCGCAGGCTTCCAGATGTTCATCGCACGTATGGATGATGAGCTGCTTGGCTACTGGAACGCTCCGTGCCGCACTCCGTACTACAGAAATTAAGCAGGTGACTGAATATGGCAGATAAAGAAGGTAATGTACTGGCAAAAGACTATGGTATCGGCATTGCTCCGCCGGAGCGTCCGTTCCCGGTAAAGGGACACGCATCCGCAGGCTGGGGCATGCAATCTCGTCTGGGACAGATTTTTGCTGATGACGGCCGCACTATTATGCTGGCTTTTGACCATGGCTATATTATGGGCTCTACCGCAGGCCTGGAACGTCTTGATCTGACAATTCCGCCGCTGATGCAATATGCGGATTGCCTGATGGCAACAAGAGGTGCTTTGCGTACCTGCATTCCCGCTAACCATCACAAGGCTGTTGCTCTGCGCTGTACTGCTGACACCAGCGTACTCAAGGACGACATGAGCTTTGGCAATGTGGGCGTAGAAATTGAAGATGCGATTCGCATGAATGCTTCCTGCATGGCAGTTCAATGCTTTGTAGGCTCTGCAGGCGAGCTTGACTCCCTGCGCAATTTGTCTTATTATGTAAATATGGGCGAACGTTTTGCAATTCCTGTTCTCGGTGTTGTAGCAGTTGGCAAGGAGATGGAGCGTACTACACGTTATTTCTCTTTGGCTACACGTCTGCTGGCCGAAACCGGCGCGCATATCATCAAAACCTATTATTGTGATAACTTCGAACAGGTTACTGCTGCGTGCCCCGTACCTATCGTAATTGCCGGCGGCAAGAAGATTCCTGAGCGCGACGCACTGGAAATGGCTTACCGTGCCGTAAATGAAGGCGCAGCCGGTGTTGATATGGGACGCAACGTTTTGCAGGCTGCCGCACCGAAGGCAATGCTGCGTGCAATCCGCATGGTTGTACATGAAAACGCTACTCCGGAAGCAGCTTACCATGCTTATGAGTTATGGCAGAAGGATGTGGATTAAATGAAAGAATTTATGCATGTCGGCGTACCGACGACTGTTGCAAGAGAAGGCGAGATTTATGCAGAAGGCATAAAAACGCATATCATTACTCCTGATACCAATGAATTTCATATCGAATACCTGCGCTTCGAAAAAGATACTCCGTTGCCGGAAGAGCTGCAGACCTTAGTGCATGTAGCTTATAAGGTTGATGACCTTGATAAGCAGCTGGCAGAAAATAAGGTTATTGTTGAGCCCTGGATGGCTGATGAGCATACCCGCATTGCTTTCATCATGAAGGATGGTATCCTGTTCGAATTAATGGAAGAAGTTAAATAAATGCTATCGGTTCATGAACGGGCACAGCTTGTAGCTGCTGCCCGTTTATATTATGAAAGCAATCTGACGCAGGCGCAAATTGCGCAACGCCTTAATGTGTCACGTCCGTCTGTCAGCAAGATGCTGGCAAGAGCGCGTGAGCTGGGAATTGTGCATATCGAAATCCGTGCCGGAGATGAGGGAAAGGCGGATTTGCTGCAGCGTCTGCAATCTAAATATGCCTTGGCCGGTGGCTGTGTGCTTACAGATGAACAGGACGAATTGACGCATGCTATGCATTATCTTATGGCTGAAACAACGGCTGACAAGAGCCTGGCTCTGGGCTGGGGTTATGCCTTGGGTGAGGTTGTGCTGAAGGCTGCGGACTGCAGCAGTTATACGCAGGATGGCATGGTATATCCGCTGATCGGTACGGCAAATTTTCCTAATAAGGGCTATCATCCGGATGAGCTGGTGAAAATATGGGCAAGCGCCTGTGGCAGAAGCTGTTATATGCTTGGCTGCAGTGCTTTTCCCGCTTCTGAGGAGGAACGTGCAGAGCTGGAAAGCAGGTCGGTTTATCAGCAGCTTCTGCAGCAATGGCAGAGTCTGGATGCTGCTGTTGTTTCCATCTGCGGTTATCCTGCCGTGCCTGATGAAGCAACGGCAACCCGTTTCGGCGATGCGTTGGAACGGCAAAAGGCCGTAGGAAGCTTTTTGTCATATTATTATAATCAGCGCGGTGAATTCATCAGTGGTAATAATGATTACTGCATGCATATTCCGTTGGCACAGCTGCGCCGTTGCAAGAAGCTGATTGGGCTAGGACTTCATGCCAGCAGCAAAGCTTTGCTTGGTGCTTTGGCAACAGGACTGTTTACGCACTTAATTGTCAGCGAAGAGCAGGCTAAGGCTTTGCTGAAATAATTTCATTGATGATTGACTGCCTCATACTTTAGGGGTGAGGCAGTTTTGCTTTTTGCAGCAGAACATGTAACTTTTTATACAGTAAATATACATTGAAAACAGAAGTGAGGAAATTTTTTCAAAAAACTTTACAAATAAAGGATAAAAGCATAAAATAACCCTAACTACATTTATACGATAATTTGTAGCATGGAAGGATGGTAGAAAATGATTTCTCTCAAAAGCAACAAAATTAAAGCATTGGCAGCCGGCCTGATGCTGACCCTCGCCTTGGGGGCATTAGGCTGCGGCGGTGACAAAAAGGAAGCAGGCGCAAAGGCTGAAAAAGTCAATGTCGGCATTGTTCAATTGGTAGAACATGCGGCACTTGATGCAGCTAACAAGGGCTTTGTTGACGGTCTGGCATCTAAGGGCTATAAGGAAGGTCAGAACATTACTTTTGACAAGCAAAATGCTCAGGCTGACCAGTCTAATCTGCAGAACATTGCTCATCGCTTTGTAAATAATAAGGTTGATTTGATTTGTGCTATTGCAACTCCTGCAGCACAGACGGTAGCAAATGTTACCAGTGATATTCCTATCGTTGCTACTGCGGTAACTGACTACAAAACCGCTAAGCTGGTTAAGGATAATGCTAAACCGGGTACTAATGTAACCGGTACAACTGATATGAACCCTGTTGCCGAGCAGCTGGATTTGCTGCTGAAGCTGGTTCCGAATGCTAAAACCATCGGCACAATTTATTGCTCCAGTGAGGTTAACTCCCAACTGCAGGTTGAGCTGCTGAAGAAGGCTGCAGCTGCTAAGGGAATTACCGTAAAGGAAGCTACTGTTTCTACTGTTAATGATATCCAACAGGCTGCCCGTAGCCTGGCAGGTGATGTACAGGCAGTATATGTGCCTACCGACAATGTATTGGCTTCCGCTATTCCTACTCTGATTAGTGTAACCGAGGAAGCAAAACTGCCGGTTATTTGCGGTGAAGGCGGCATGGTAAGAGCCGGTGGTCTGGCAACATTGGGTGTTGATTATTACCAGCTCGGCTTCCAAACCGGTGTGATGGCTGCTGATATTCTGAGCGGTAAAGCAAAACCGGCTGATATGGCTATTCAGGCACAAAAAGAATTTAAGCCTACCATCAATCTTAAGGAAGCAGCTAAGATTGGTTTGAAGGTTCCTGAAGATTTGCTTAAGGGTGCAGATGTTATTAAATAATTAAAATTTGGAGCCTGCCGTTAAAAAAGCAGGCTCTTTTTTCGCTAAGAAGATTGGGAGGAATTGGAAAATGATTAGTTTGCTGATACCTACAGTGGCACAGGGCTTACTGTGGGCGTTGATGGCTCTTGGTGTATATGTAACATTCCGAGTGCTGGATATTGCTGATTTGACGGTAGAAGGTAGCTTTCCGTTGGGCGCAGCAACAGCTGCTTCCATGATGGTTGCAGGCTTTGGGCCTCTGGCCGCACTTTTGGGTGCCTGCATTGCAGGTATGCTGGCTGGTATTATAACCGGCATTTTGCATACTAAAATGAAAATACCTGCTCTGTTGGCCGGTATTTTGACCATGATTGCTTTGTATTCTGTTAACCTGCGCATTATGGGCAAGGCTAACTTATCTCTGCTTGGTGTGGATACTACTTTTAAAATTGCCAAGTCTATGATGGACCTGTCAATGGCGCAGACAACCCTTGTTGTTGGTCTGGCTGTAACCGTTCTGGTGGGCTGCTTCATGTACTGGTTCTTTGGTACGCAGATTGGCGCTGCTATCCGCGCTACCGGCTTCAACCAGCAGATGATCCGCGCTCAGGGCGTAGATACTGACGTAACGATTATTCTTGGCTTGCTCATCAGTAATGCTCTGGTTGCTGTTTCCGGTGCTCTGGTTGCGCAGTCCAACGGCTTTTCAGATGTCGGTATGGGTACCGGTACAATCGTTATCGGTCTGGCATCCGTTATTATCGGCGAGGTGCTTTTCGGTACACGCAGCTTTAAAAACTGCCTGATTTCCGTAGTTTTAGGCTCTATTGTTTATCGTATTGTAATTGCAGTTGTACTGGCTATGGGTATGCCGCCAAACGATCTGAAGCTCTTTACCTCAGTGCTGGTGGCAATTGCTTTGTCCATGCCGCTGATTAAAAGTAAATTCGGTGCCAGAAAGGCGGTGCGTTAAATGCTGCATGTAGAACACGTTTCCAAAACATTTTTCCCGGGAACTATCAATGAAAAGAAGGCTCTGCAGGATTTATCTCTGCATCTGGAGCCAGGTGATTTTGCTACCGTTATCGGCGGTAACGGTGCCGGCAAATCTACTACGCTGAATGCGATTGCCGGTGTTTTCCCGATAGATAAGGGCAAGATTATTATTGATGGTGAGGATATTACCAAAAAGCCGGAGCATAAGCGTGCTAAATATATCGGCCGTGTATTCCAGGATCCTATGCTTGGTACTGCTGCCGGTATGATGATAGAAGAAAATCTTTCTCTGGCGGCCCGCCGCGGAGAAACTCCCGGCTTGGGCTGGAGTCTTTCCAGCGATCAGCATGACCGCTTTTATGAGCTGCTGAAGGAGCTTGATTTAGGTCTGGAGGACAGAATGACTGCTAAGGTCGGTCTTTTGAGCGGTGGTCAGCGTCAGGCACTTACCTTGCTGATGGCAACGCTGAAAAAACCGAAGCTGCTGCTTTTGGACGAGCATACGGCAGCACTTGACCCGAAGACAGCGGCGAAGGTGCTGGCACTTACGGAAAAAATCGTAACCCGTGATCAGCTGACAACGCTGATGATTACCCATAATATGCGCGACGCTTTGCGTTACGGCAATCGCCTGATTATGTTGCATAACGGCCGGGTAATTATCGACGTTAAGGGAGAAGAAAAGCAGCATTTGCAGATAGCCGATTTGCTGGATATGTTTGAAAAGGCAAGCGGCTCCGAGATGGCAAGTGACCGGTTGCTGCTTGGTTGATAGCCTAAAATTCTTGGTGGTAGACATAAGTTTACGATAGGTAAACAAGAGTACCATAAAAAAAGAATTTTAGCATTTCACTAGAAATTTAATAGCTTCATAACTAAAATATAGAGGAAAGTAAATAAAATATATGAAAAAACTCTTGCGAAATCTGAAAAACGTGGTAAACTTTAAATAAGTGCTTTATTAGTTTAAAAAATTGTCACAAGTAAACCGAAAGGCGGTGCTAGGAAATTGCAAGAGGAAATTAAACTTATTGGTCGCAGAATCCGTTTGCTGCGTACCGCAAAAAATCTGACACAAACAGGATTGGCAAAGGAGATGGGGATTTCCCAGACACACCTGTGTAATATAGAGTGTGGCCGTGTTCCTGTAACTCTGCCCAATCTGCTTAAGCTGCATAGCTTATTAGAGTGCAACATGAGCAGTTTCTTTGTTGATTTAGATGAACAGGCTGATGCCAAAGATAAAGATATCAGCTTGGAAGAAGTTCTGCAAATTGTAAAGTTGTTAAAACAAAAAGGTTAAGCACTTCTGCTTTACGAGGAGAGAGAGAATTTTAAATAGCCGGTGCAAGGTGAGTGAGAGTTCCTTGCACCGGCTATTTTTTATGTGGTTTAAAGGTGTTGGATAGCTTTACTTACTCTGTAATCTGCTTTGTGCTATAATTAAAAATAGCAGGAAAAAAATTTATATATAAAGCGTTTGCTGATAGGAGAGTAACTATGGCTACAGTAAAAACACAGGCGCACTGCCTGCTGGCCGGTGCAGCAGCTGCCGCTGTCTGCGCCTGGCCTTGGGCGCAGGGCAGTTTGGCGGCTGATTTTATACATCATACGGCATTGGCTGCGACGATTGGCGGCTTGGCAGATTGGTGGGGTGTGACGGCACTGTTTAAGCGTCCGCTGGGCATCAATGCGCCCGGCACGGATGTACTGCGCAATAATTATGAGCGCCTGACGACAGGGTTGGCGGATTTTGTGAGCAATGACCTGCTGACAGCGGAAAATGTTATGCAGGCTGTCGGCAGAGAAAACTTTGCTAAGCTGTTGCTGGAGCATTTTGCGCAGCAGCAGAATGTGGAGCGCCTGTGGCAGACGGTGCGTCCGTTGGCACAGCATGCACTTAGGTCGCTCAATACCGAGCGGGCAGAACAACTTTTGCTTTCGGAGCTGCCTAAGTATATTGCCAGCCTGCGTATTCCGGAGATTCTGGCGGATGCACTGCAGAAGGCTGTGGCCAACGCCAGCTTTAACGGTATTTGGCAGCTGCTGACGCAGGAGGCCAAGCAGATTCTGCATAAGCCGGAATTTACTGTTTTGCTGGAAGGGCTGACGCAGATGGCGGAGGAAGAATACAATAAGGACAGTCTGCTGCGCAATTTATTTGTGAGCGGGCAGGCAGCTAAGCTGGCACCGCTTTTTGTGCAGGAGCTGGAAAAGGCTTTGGATGCCTTGGCTGATCCTGACAGTGAGCTGCGGCGGCAGGTTGATAACTGGCTGTTGGTACGCATGGAGGATTATCGTCATGATATTGCTTTTGCAGACTGGCTCAACAGCAAGCTGTCACAGCTGGCAACAGCGAAGGCACTGGCTTTTAAGGAGCTGCTGCAAACGCAGGACGTAGATATTTTATTGACTCTGCTGCAAAAGAGGCTGCAGCTGCTGGCTGGCAGCGAGACGGAGCAGAGCAGGCTGGACGGTGCGTTGAAGGAGCTGCTGCTGCAGGCCTTGGCAATGCAGCATGATACGGTATATGATTTGGTTTTGGCTAAGCTGCATAGCTATGACAGGGATGTATTGATTGCGAAAATGGAGCAGCGCGTGGGTGATGATTTGCAAAATATCCGCAAGAGCGGCACCTGTATTGGTGGTTTGATGGGAGCGGTGCTGTTTATTATTGCGACGATGGCAGAAAGGCTGGTGGGGTAGGATGAATAGCCTGAAAAAACATTGGACATATGCAGACAGTGCTTTTCTTGCTTCCGGTGCAATCTATCTGCTTTTCTTATATCTCAGGCTGCATTATGCCGGGCTGTACATGGGGCACTTCGGCGAGCTTAAGTGGGATTGGCTGATTTTGGGTTACTATATGGCGGAAGCGGCGCTGATTGGCAGCTTTGCGGATTGGTTTGCCGTGACTGCTGTGTTTAAGGTGCCCTGGATATGCCGTCTGCTGCCGTTTATGGCTAAGCATACGGCGATTTTGCCGCGTAGCAGAGAGGGTTTTGTGCGTGGCTGCGGTCAAATGGTACAGCAGGAGTTTTTGACGAAAAAGGCCTTGCTGCTGCAAAAAAAGCAGCTGGTAATTCTGGATAAATTTATAGTTTATCTGGAAAAGCCGGAGAACAAGGCGCGTTTGCAGGGGTTGCTGACCAATTTTGCCGAAGGCGTTCTGCATAAGCTCGATACGCAGGCTTTAAGCAGGCAGCTTGAGGGTAAAATAAAAACAGCCTTGGCTGACGTAGAAGCCAACGAACAGCTTGATAAGCTGTTTAAAGCCTTGGCTGCACAGCGTAGGGATGAGCAATGCTACGAATGGCTGCTGCAGCAGCTGGTTGCCCTAGCGGAATCTTCTGCCATCAGAGAGCGTGTTCGCCGAGAGCTGCAAAAGCAGGTGGAAAAGCGTGGCAGCGAAGGCTTGTGGAGCAGTCTTAAGCTATGGGCTGCCAAAAAGCTGGATGTTGTTAATGTAGACGATGCGACAGATGCAATTTGCCGTGCCTTGGTGGCAACTGCTCACCGTCTGCAGGATGATGAGCAGTGGCGCTGTTGGCTGTATGCACAGCTGCAGCGTGTTGCAGGCAGTGTTTACGGTACAGAGGCGTGGAGTGATCTGGTGCAGTCACTGCAGAATCGTGCTTTGCATGATATTTCTCTGCAGTCTGCCTTGAAGCAGCTTTTGGATAATATGATTAAGGCTCTGTGCCGTCCGCTTGCACAGAAAGGCGGCGCAGCAGCGCAGCCGACGATTCTGCTGCAGGCTGTGCAAGAGGCGTTGGAAACTATTGAAACGGATTTACGTTCCGACGCACAGTTTAAGGCTAAGTCAGAGGCGTATCTGCAGCATATACTTGGCTTAGGCCTGCTGCAGGCTCAGACAATGCTGGGCGATATTGTGGAGCGAATTTTGCAGGCAATGGCCGATGAACGTTTGACAGAGATGGTGCGCAGTAAGGTTAATACCGATATGCAGCGTATTCGCCTTAACGGTACGGTTATGGGTGCCTTTTTGGGAGCTATTTTCTATCTGTTGAAATGTGCATGGTAGGGAAGGTCATCGATAAAGCACCGTATGCATTGTCACGAATGCCTTGACGTACTCAAAGTACGCCGACGGCATTTGTTCCTCAAAACTTAAAAGTCTGATGATAAGCACTAAATGCATTATCATCAGACTTTTTTTATGTGAGCACAAACAAAAAAAAGCTCCAAGCCAAAGGCTTGAAGCTGATAAGCATAAATGGAGCGGGTAACGAGAATCGAACTCGCGACACTCAGCTTGGGAAGCTGATGTTCTACCGCTGAACTATACCCGCAGATAAAAATACCATAACGTTATTATATACTATAACAGGTAAAGTTGCAAGTATGAGGCAGTGCCGATGGCTTTGCAACGAGCAATTGTAGTTGACAGAAAAACTTTAAAATTTTTTCAAGAATACTGTATACAAAATACAAAAAAGTGCTATAATAGATAGCAGATGAGGGAAAAACCCCACAGGCTGTAAAAATACAGCATCAAAAAAAATAAAAAGTGCGAATGCATGGAGGTGAGTTACTATGTTTAGTGCCGCTGGTGTTAGCTTAGTTTTCTTAGGCGTCCTGACTGTTATGTGCATTTTTGAATAATTGTAATGAGGGAACGCCTCTGACCACGCTTTGAGCTGTGGGCAGAGGCGTTTTTATTATGCCTGTAATTCTGTTGTTGTTAAGCTAATCCCTTGCGGTGGCTGTCATCCCAGCCTACCAGGTCCTTAATAACCTCGGAGGCAATAATCAATCCTGCTACCGAAGGTGTGAAGGCATTGCTGCCGGGCAGCGCACGGCGTTTGGGTGCTTCGGTGTGACATTCGCTTTCTGTTTCCTCGTTTATAGGTAAAAGCGGCAGCTCCTGTGAATAAACAACCTTGAGCTTTTTAATGTTGTTTTTCTTCATAGCCTGGCGCATAACACGCGCTAAGGGATCAACCTTGGTTTTATAGATATCTGCTACCTCAAACATGGCAGGATTAACCTTGTTGCCTGCTCCCATGCTGCTGATAACCGGCACGCCTGCTGCCTTGGCTGCAAGCACGATAGCAATTTTTGCTGCCACGGTATCTACGGCATCGACAACGTAATCATATTGCGAGAAATCAAATTCGTGCTGATTTTCCGGTAAAAAGAAGCATTGGCGGCAATTTACTTTGGCATCGGGATTGATGCTCGCAATACGTCTGGCCATGACTTCAACCTTAGGCTGGCCGACAGTATCAAGGGTAGCGATAATCTGACGATTGAGATTGGTGAGGGCAACGGTATCGTTATCAATGAGGTCAAAGCTGCCGACACCGCTACGGGCAAGTGCTTCAACTGTATAACCGCCTACGCCGCCGATACCGAAAACAGCGACATGGGCGTTCTGCAGACGCGTAATTGCTTCGCTGCCGAAGAGCAGCTCTGTGCGTGAAAATTGGTTAAGCATATGAATCTCCTTGCTTGGTATTTATTGGTTTTGTTAAGCTGCTAAGCTGATTTCAGCATTAGCGCCGTCCTTAAGATCTTCCGGCTTCTGGTCCGAAGTAACAGTGATTTTTGTGCCGTCAATGCTGCTTATCTTACCGCTAAAGGGTGCAGGTGCTTCGGCGGCCTTAATGCTTACCGGCATGCCTGCCTTAAGCTCCTTTGCTTGCGCTGCACTGACATTTAGCGTTATACTGCAGCTGTCGACAGCCTTGATGTGCAGGATTACCTGATCCTTTTGTACGGTGGCGTTGTTGGCAGCCTGCAAATCGGTAATGATGCCGGTGCAGGGGCTGTTGCCTTCATTCTTTTCCTGCTGTGCTATTGCAGCGGCTTGCTGTGCCTTGAGTTGGACGATGAGCTTTTGCTGTGCGTCGATTTCTGCCGGAGAAGCGGGGTTGAAGCTGACGCTTACGCTGCTTGCTGCCTGCAGCTGTGCGATAGCGCGCTGCAGCTCGTCTTGGGCAGCCTGTGCCTGATTGCGTGAAACTGCGCCCTGCGCCAGCAGACTGTTCATCTTAGCGGCCTTTTGCTGTGCCGCCGCTACGTTGGCCTGCGCCAGAGAAGTGTCAGCAATCGGTGCTGCCGTCGGCGTGCCCTGCTGCATACGTTTTAAATCAGCTTCGGCCTTGGCAACCTGGGTTGCCAGGTCCTTAACCTGCTTATCCAGCTTTGCGTCACCGATAGCAAAAAGCGGCTGGCCCTTGCTGATGCGCTCGCCCTTTTCGCTGATAAGACCTATGAGCTTGCCTGCTGTCGGAGCCTTGACCGCATAGGTGGGGATGCTTATTGTGCCGCTGCCAAGACTGTTATCAGCCTTTTGCAGACTGCAGCCGCTCAGGCTGAAGGCTGTGAGGCAGACGGCTGCCATACAACATAATATTTTTAATATCTTCATAGTAGATTCCTCGTTTCCTTGAAGTTAAAAGCCTATTGTACTTGTATATTATAGCGTAAGTTTGTGGCATTTGCATGACATTTTGCATAATTAGCCAGCTAAAAATTAAAAAGCTGCTGCTTCCGGCGTGAATGCCGAAAGCAACAGCTTTAATTGTATAGGTCAGATTTTATTTCTCAATCAGTGCCATACCAGCTTCGAGAGCCTTGGTATTAGCTTCTTCGGTTCCTTTCGGAACACGGTTCAGTACAGCCTTGAGAATTGCTTCTTTGGAAACGCATTTGGTGAGTGCAACTACTGCGCCCAGAGCAACGATATTCGCAAACAGTGTCTTGCCGCAAACAGTGTTGGCAGTATGGGTGATAGGTAGGTCAACGCGTTTGCCGTACTTGCCGGGAACATCAGTTACGAAAAGAGTATCGGTGATAACGGTGGTATGCTCGTCGCAGTCGGCAATGAACTTGTTGGCAGCCTCCTGGCTCATTACCAGCAGAGTATCCGGGCAGATAACACGGCTGAAGTAAATGGGCTCATCACTGATGATAGCTTCGGCCTTGGAGGAGCCGCCGCGGGCTTCCGGGCCATAGGATTGGGATTGTACAGCCAGCTTGTTGTCTAAGAGGGCAGCTTCGGCTAAAATAATACCAGCAGTGATCAGACCCTGACCACCGGTACCGGAGAAACGAAAGCTATGTCTCATAATTATTTACCCTCCTGTGCACGTTGAATAATTTGGTCATATGCCTTGGTGTATTCCATAACGTCGTTGTTTTCATAGAGAACGCCGATGGGGAATTTGCCGGCAGTGATTGCTTCTGCCTTTTTCTCTTCATCCATGCGGTCCCAAACAGTCTTCATAACGCCATGGTCACGCTGCCAAGCCATCATCTGAGCAGGTCCGCCCATCTTGTTTTGACGGCCGAAGGAAATCGGGCAAGCGCTTACTGCTTCGATGATAGAGAAGCCTTTGTGAGCAATACCTTTAGCGATAACATCAACCAGTACGGGAACATGGTAGGTGGTTGCGCGTGCTACATAGGTTGCACCAGCAGCTTTTGCCAGATCGAGCAGATTGAAGCTAGGTTCAACAGTGTAGTACGGAGCGGTAGTTGCTTTGGAATGAATCGGCGTCATCGGAGAATACTGACCGCCGGTCATGCCGTAAATGCTGTTGTTAAAAACAACCAGAGTCAAATCAATATTGCGGCGTGCTGCATGAATTAAGTGGTTGCCGCCGATAGCGGTGCAGTCACCGTCACCGCTGCAAACGATAACATTCAGTGCAGGGTTAGCCATTTTTACACCGGTAGCAATCGGCAGAGCACGGCCGTGCAGAGTGTTGGCGGTGTTGAAGTCCAGATAACCGGAGGAACGGCTGGAGCAGCCGATACCGCTGATTACTGCAACGTCGTCTTTTGCCAGACCTTGCTTATCAATTGCTTTTACAATGGCGCCGGTGATAACGCCGTTGCCGCAGCCGGGGCACCAGATGTGAGGCAGACGGCCCGGGCGGAAATATTTATTGATTAAATTTTCCATTTCACTCATCGTTTTTTCTCCTCTCATCCGTTAGGCCATAGCCTTTTTGATTTCAGCTAACAGTTCGGCCGGAGTAGCAGATTCGTTATCGTATTTAGCGTACAGGCTTACAGGAACCTTGCCTGCTACCGCACGTTCAACTTCCAGAACGTACTGGCCGCAGTTCAGCTCGTGTACGAGGATGCCTTTAACCTTGCCTGCCAGCTCCTGCATTTGCTTTTCAGCAAATGGCCAGATAGTAATCGGGCGGACGAAGCCAACCTTCAGGCCCTCCTTGCGTGCCATGTCAACTGCTTCATAAGCAGTGCGGGCAGCGCCGCCGAAGGCTACAACAGCAAATTCGGCATCTTCCATACGATAGTTTTCTACTTGTACGATGTCGTCTAAGTTATCTTCTAATTTAGTGCGCAGACGATCCTGAGAGGTGCGGGTTGCTTCGCCGGTGCCTTTCGGGAAACCGGTTTCGTCATGTACCAGACCGGATACGTGCCAGCGGTAACCGCTGCCGAAGTCTGCCATAGCAGGAACCTTGGAGCCTTCCTCGCAGCCGTAAGCCAGATAATCTTCGGGTGCGCAGGTCGGGCGCTTGCGTTCTGCCTGCGGAATTTCATCATAGTTGTCGGGAAGCTCGATTTTCTCGCGCATATGGCCGATAACCTCGTCCATCAGGAGAATAACCGGGCAACGATATTTTTCGCTCAATGCTACTGCACGCAAAGTCAGGTCAAAGCATTCGGGAACACTAGACGGAGAAACGGTAATCAGCCAGTGGTCGCCGTGGGTGCCCCAACGGGTTTGCATAACCTCGCCCTGTGCGGGGGAGGTCGGTTGGCCGGTTGCGGGGCCTACACGTTGTACGTTAACGATAACGCAGGGGATTTCGGCGCTGCAGGCGAGGCCGAGCATTTCCTGTTTCAGGGAGAAGCCTGGGCCGCTGGTTGCGGTCATAGCTTTTTTACCGGCCATAGATGCACCGATAACAGTGCCGAGACCGGCGATTTCGTCTTCAGTCTGCATAAATTTACCGCCAACCTGCGGCAGACGCAGAGCTAATTGTTCAGCAATTTCGGTAGAAGGGGTGATCGGATAACCGCCGTAAAATTTTACACCGGCAGCAATCGCACCCTCAACAACCGCTTGGTTACCTTGTAACAGCAGGATTCTTGACATGGGTTACCTCACTCCTTTTTATTTATCTACAAAGATAGCATAGTCGGGGCAACGCATTTCGCATTGTCCGCATTTGATGCAATTTTCTTCAGCGACGGCTTCGACTTTGCCGACTTCGCTGACTGCCAGAACTTTTTTCGGGCAGAAGGCCGCACAAATACCACAGCCTTTGCAACGCTTAGTAATTATTTTTAAGCTCATATGGTCTCCTCCTTATGATACCTTGTTTAAAATAACAGCATGCGATAGCTTCACTCTATATTATAGCAAAAACAGCATTGAAAAACAGTACCTCTGTAAGCTTTTTACTATTTTATTTTTTAAGCAATAAGTCATATTATAGTTTATGATAAAAATACTGTAATTGCAGATAGAAATCTTTTGACCAATTAGGATTTCTTGCATGAAAAAGTATAGTAAACTATATTTCTGTGAAGGAGAATATTTATGCTAGGAGGTTTTACGCCGATGGTAGATTCGGCGCAAAGTAAAAATAAACGTATTTTGCAGGTAGTAGCTGAAGGCCTGATGAAGAAAAACGTGGTGCCGGAAAGCTGCAGCAAGCTCGTCTTTTTTTGAAATGAGGTTACAAAATAATTTTGTCTTTGTTGTGTATGGGCAGCCATGCCAATAAAAAATTTTGCAAATCACGGCACACCTTGCGCGGTAGAGTATTTTTTAGACTTGCAATATACATGTTCTGACCGCTTACTTCAGCATCGAGCATCTTCCATCTGATATCAGGATGTCTTTGCATTGCAGCAATGTAGTCATAGCCCAGATAGATTACGTTGCTTTCCTTTACTAAATCCAGAGCAACGTCAATATCGGTGATTTCCGCAAAAATATCTACATTCAGACCATTACCAAGAATATATTTTTCCATATTGTCGCGAAAACAACGGAAGGATCTTCCTTTACTGATAATTTTTTGATTATGAAGATCCTGGTAGCTGAGTCGTTCTTTAGCAGCTAAAGGGTGGTCAGCAGAAAGCGCTATGCAATAATGCGTATAAAATATGGGTGTAAGTGTAAAATTTGTGTTGTCCAACGGATCTGTAGTAATAGCGAAATCTGCATTGCGGGCAAGCAAGGCGTTGAGAGCGGCCTCATCGGTGCTTTCGATAATGCTGAGAATAATATTCGGATATAATTTGCGAAAGTCAAAGAAAAATTCTGCTGTTAAATATTTTACGATGTTATCGAGTGCGTAGATAGTGATAACATTTTCTTTTTGCTTTGCCAAGGTGTTCAGGCCTGTTATGTAGTTATATTCATCGAGCAACTTTTTGGCATGGGGAAATAATGCTTCGGCAAAATCCGTTGGCTCTAAGCCTTTGGATGAGCGTAAGAATAAGTCTGCGCCTAATTCCTGTTCCAGCTCACGAATCGTTTTACTTATTCCTTGACGAGAAACGAAAAGCTTTTCTGCTGCTCGTTGGATATTTTTTGTTGCATAGGCTGTGATAAAATATTGTAATTGCTTTGGCTGCATTTTTTTCACCTCAATCTTATTTTACCGCAACTTATTGGTTGCGGTAAAGAACCAGGTTTTTTCTTTTGCTGCAGTTGGTTTATGTCTATAATGTAATAAAAACTTATAGGAGGAACAAAATGAAAATCAAGCAAATTCGCAGTGCGACGAATAAAATTTTTTATGGTGGCAAAACTTTTCTTTTAGATCCCTGGCTTGTGGAGCAATATGGTTTAGGTTGTTTCGATAGTATGCCGGGAAATCCTTACATGCCTGTTGACCCGGTAAAGGCGAAAATACCAATGCCGCTTTTTGCTTTGCCGGAAACGGTAGAAAGCATTTTAAGTGGAGTTGATGCTTATATTATAACGCATATACACCCTGATCATATAGATATCAATATGCAGAAGGGCACTTTTGGTGATGTTTTGGAGCATGATAAGCCAATTTTTGTGCAAAATAAAGATGATGCGCAGGCCTTAAAAGCTTCAGGTTTTCAGGATGTACGTATCCTGAAAAATGATGGGGTTAAGTTTGCAGATATAACCTTATATAAAACACCAGCTTTGCATGGCACGATAAAGCCATCGTCTGATGCTTGTGGTGTAGTATTTAAAGCAGAGCAGGAAAAGGTTTTATACGTTGCCGGAGATACGATTTGGTTTGATGGCGTGCGTAAAACTTTGGCCAATTATCAACCGGAAGTAATTATGCTTAATGCCTGCGCTGCGGAGCTGCGTGATTATGGCAGGCTGATAATGAATGATGAAGATGTGGATTGCGTACATCAGACAATGCCGGAAGCAAAGCTGTATCTGACACATTTCGATAATGTTGCTCATGCTTCGATTACACGTAGCCAAATGCGAGGTGCGCTTGTACGTCGTGGTGTTGATAATTATGTGATTCCGGAAGATGGGGAAACAGTGATATATTAAAGTAAGATAACAATAAGCAGCTGTCTTGGCGTGAGACAGCTGTTGTTTTTATTATACGCTTGACTTAGACCGTACTCCAGGTGTTATGCTATACTTAAATAAAGCAACATGAAAGGAAGCAGAGCATGAGCAAGATAATTAAGCTTTTACTTTTTATATTGTGCCTGGCAGTGATGGCCTTAAACGGTTGTGCTAAAAATGCTGACAGCGAAGTGCAGGGCAGTGATACCGCCGTTGCCATTACCAATCCGCGTCAGTTTGTCGCTGCAGATAACAAAACAGGGCGCACAATTATGTGGGAAGCGAAGGTGAAGCAGCCTTATACGCTGGAATATCGCTTGCAGGGCAGCAAGGATATACAGGCAGTGCAGGCAACGGACAGCAGCTTTACGGATAAAAACAGTATTATTCAATATACTGCGCGTCTTAGCGGCCTGGTGCCGGGCAGTGCTTATGAATACCGCATCAGCACAGCGCAGAATAAAGGACGTTGGCACAAGCTGAGCACCGAAAATGGAGATGGCTTTACCGCCTTAATCTTCCCGGATTCGCAAAGCGCTGATTACAGCGGCTGGCAGCAGCTGGCGCGTGAAGCGTACAAGCGTCATCCGGAGAGTGCGTTTTACGTGAATATGGGTGATTTGGTGGACAACGGACAGGATGCAAGCCAATGGCGTGCCTGGTTCAACAGCGTGAGCTTGTTCAGTGATGCTGTGCCGCTGGCACCGGTAATCGGCAATCATGAGGCGTACAGCCTGGAGTGGAAGGAATGCCTGCCTGTAAGCTATACGCATTTGTTCAATGTACCGCAAAACGGGCTGGCAAAGTATCCGAATCAGTTTTACAGCTTTGATTACGGTCCGGTGCATTTTGTAGTGTTGGATACAAATTTTCCGGAGATGAAAAAATTCCAGCCTGATTTGCTGGCAGATGAGCTGTCTTGGCTGGAAAAGGATTTGGCGGCGAGCAAGGCGCAGTGGAAAGTTGTTCTGATGCACCGCGATATCTTTCTCTACGGCTTCGGGCCGGAGTCGGGCAGAGCGCAGACCAAGACGCATTTTCTTGATTTCAGCTACCAGCTGATGCCGGTGTTTGAAAAATATAAGGTTGACGCAGTGCTGACGGCGCATTTGCATACATATCGCCGTCGTGTGCCGCTGCAGAACTTTGCGCCTGCACCGCAGGGAAGCGGTATTACATATATTCTGACAGGTGTGGCCGGCGATGTGCGCTATCCTAAGCTGTGGGGAGATTTTGAGTGGGATGCGGCAGCAGCGCCGAAGCCGGAAACAGCCAACTATATGACGCTGACGGCCGATGAGAAAAGTTTGGAGTTTAAAGCATTTCTGCCGGATGGCAAGCAGTTTGACGAAGTAAAATTAATTAAATAAGCAAAAAGGCTGTCGCATCATCGTAGTGCGACAGCCTTTTTAATTACGGTTAATCAAGCTCAATCAGTTCATATTTGTCATTGCCCATTTTCAGCTCGCGCATAGCGGTGAGCTGGTGCAGGCCGTGACGGCTTTCCATGCGCTCAACGAGGTCATGGTTGCTTTCCTTGGCATATACCAGATCGACGGAAGCCTGGTCGATGGCCAGAATGTCGGTAGAAGCGAGAATGCCGATATCGGGGATGGTCGGCTCCGCAGCGCTTAAGCCGACGCAGTCACAGTCAACGGACATGCGGCGCAGAACGTTGATGTAAACGATGTGCTTGCCGAAGAAATCAATGGTAGCCTTAGCGGATTCAGCCATGTTTTCCATGAGCAGCTCTTTTCCGGGCCATACGTTCCAGTCTGCAGGCAGGTTATCCTTATCTACGCCGTGAACCTGTGCTTTGCCGATGCGTCCGTCAGCGCAGCCGATAGCAAGGTTTTTCATGGAGCCGCCGAAGCCGCCCATAGCATGACCTTTGAAGTGAGTAAGTACGAGCATTGAATCGTAGTTGACGATGTTTTTGCCCATGGATACTTCCTTGAAATGCTTGCCGCCGCGGACAGGCAGATTAACGGTTCCCTCTGCGTCCATGATGTCAACGGGGCAGAAGGTCCAGCCGTTGACCTTCAGTGTTTCCAGATGGCTCTCAGTTGTATAGCGGTCGCCCTGATAGAGCGTGTTGGTTTCTACGATGGTGCTGTCAGGGATTTGCTGCTGCAGCGCTTTGACCAGCTCGCGCGGCAGAATGTTGGGTCCGTGCTTTTCGCCGGTGTGCAGTTTGATAGCAACCTTACCGTAAATGCTTTCATTAATTAAATCATATAATTTGATGAGATGCTCGGCATCAATGTGCTTGGTGAAATATACTTTGGCATGAGAGCCTGCGTTATCGGTTTTGGCAACTCTTTTGCAGCCTACTACAGGGGCTTGTGCAAATTCTTGTGTCAATTTCATCTACCTCCTATAATTTGGTTACTTATATTTTAATCCCTGAAGTATACTCTAAGTCAAGAGGAAAATGGAAGTTTGTGTTAATGGTAATATAAGTTTTTGGCAGCTTACTTGCTTGGCGCGATAGCGTTTACACAGCTAAGTCCATTTAAGGTGCGCGGATAGCCGATGTAGGGCAGGGCAATGGTGAGCGCATCCAGTAAATCCTGACGGGAGTTGCCGACGGAGATATTGGCGGCGGCGTGTGCCTTGGCCTGTGGTTCGCATCCGCCGAGAGTAACGATTGCTGTAAATGTGATCAGTTCACGCTCTTTGACGTCGAGCACTTTGCGTGTGTAGTAGTCGCCAAAGCAGTTGGCGCTGAGGTAATCATTAATATGCTTTTGGTCAGCAGGGGCACTCGCGTTCATCTTATCAATGTTCTCTGCGCCGAAGATGGCGCGCTGTACGGCGAGGCCTGCTTCGTGGCGTGTTTGATCGGTAGTTGTTCCGGCAGGAGCGCAGGGCTTGATTTTGAGCATTTCCATAACTTGGCCAACGCGTTCTAATGCTGCCTTTACCTTTGGCAGACCAACGTAGGGCGTGCACTGGAAGATGCTTTCGTGTATTTGCTCCGGCGTTGCGCCTGCTCTTAGTGCGCCTTCGACGTGAGCAGGAATATCCTCCGGTGTGTTGTTGGCAGTGAGAACAACGAGCGTCAGCAGCTCCTGTTTGGCGGTACTGAGCTTAATCTGCTTATTGATATCGTGATAGATAAACTTTTTGCTGATAGCGGAAAGCTCCGGTTCGTTTTTAATATCAGTAGGATCATTTTTAGTGAATAAGCTTTGAGCAGTAGCATTTGCTGCTTCTTCGCGTGTTTGTGCCATAGCGGTGGTGCCTCCTAAAAGTAAAGTGCATGAAAGAAATGCAGTGAGTATAATTTTTGAGATGTCTTTCATTGGTGATTCTCATTTCAGTAAATTAGTGTTGAGCGACTTGTCTGTCTGTAAGGGAAGATATCACTTAAGGTGACAGCGGGTTTATTTCAGCTTATTATATTCCTCTGCATCCACAGGCTCGCACCATTCGCTTTTGGTGTTTTCGCCCGGAACCTCGATGGCGAGGTGCGCAAACCAGCTGGTGGGGGCGGCGCCGTGCCAATGCTTAACTCCGGCGGGGATGTTGACTACATCACCGGCATGCAGCTCGCGGGCAGGCTGGCCCCATTCCTGGTAGTAGCCACGGCCGCCGGTGACAAGCAGAATCTGGCCGCCGCCTTTATCGGCGTGGTGGATGTGCCAATTGTTGCGGCAGCCGGGCTCGAAAGTTACGTTGCCGATGACAACCTGGTCGAGAGAAAGCATGTTAAGATAGCTTTGGCCTACGAAATATTTTGCATAAGCATCGTTTTTATGGCCTGTTGGGAAGACGGTAGAAAACTGTTCTTTTGTCATTTTTGTTACTTCCTTTGCAAATGTAGTATTGATATCGGACAGGCTGCCTAAGGCTACGCCTGTAGCAGTCATAGCGGCTGCTTTAAAGAGGTCGCGTCGTTTCATGTGTGCCTCCTTTAATAACTATTAGTTTTGCGTTTTCTTTACCCAGCTGGTGATTTCACCTTGGGAGTTTTTCGCGCTACTGCCGGACAGACACAGATAATCGGTGAATTTAGCGCCCTGTACTCTTGCTTCGAGGTCGCTCATGCAGCGTTGTACGCCGCCGCCGCCGTGGGTGAAGAAGGGCGCAACCTTTTTACCGCTCATTTTATAGGTGTCAATGAAAGTTGCCACAGGCATAGGCATGCTGCCCCACCAGTTCGGATAGCCAAGATAGATGGTGTCATATTGCTCGAAGTCAGCGATTTTGGTGCTGATGGCAGGACGTGCACCGGCTTTCTGCTCTGCCTTGGCTTTGGCAACAGTAACGCTGTAGGTTTCGGAATACGGCGTTGCCGGAACGATTTCTACGATGTCGCCGCCGACCTGCTTATGGATTTCTTCAGCAACAGCTTTGGTGTTGCCACTCCAGGAAAAATATGCTACGAGGATTTTTTTACCGTTATTATTCATTGCTTGAGATGCTCCTTCGTTTGTAGATTGTTTTACCTCTGGCTGAGGTGCGTCAGCCTTGGCTGTTTTGTCAGAGCCGCAGCCTAAGGACAGCATGGCGAGGCCTGCCAGAGCAAATGCAGATTGTTTTAAAAAGTCGCGACGTTTCATGGTTGTTCCTCCTTGTGTTTACCTTTAATTTTATCTAGCATTGCTAAAAAAGCGATGATGGTTAAGCTGCCAAGACAGCTGCCTCCACAGCTGCCGCAGACGCCCGTGCAGTAAGGCAGGGTCTGCGCTGTATATGGCGCAACCCTGGTGAAGAGCTGCGGTACCGCTTTTGTAATAGCCTGGGGCAGGAGGATGACTGCAGCTGCGCTGCCACCAAGAGCAAGGCTGCTCAGCTTGTCGCTTAGAAGTGCTTTATTAGTTTGTTTTGCCATGCTCATCAGTCTCCTTTCCCAGATTGCTTTGATAGCAGATAGCCTTTTTAGGACAGTTATGGGCGCATTTGCCGCAGACGATGCACAGGCTGCGGTTAATTTGCGCCTTGCGCTCAACCATAGTAATGGCACGCATAGGGCAGCCATGATCACATTTTGTGCAGCCAACGCAGGCTGCTTTGCGTACCTGCATATTGAAGGCGCCAGGAACGAATCGTCCTAAAAGGTGGAATAAAGAATTATATGTACCAACAGGGCAGAGCAACAAACAATAGCCGCGGCCGCCTTTTGTGAATAAGCCGAAGAATATGTTTGCCAGAAAGAAGGTGGCAAAGAGGGACGCAAGGCTATTGAGCAGCTGCCCTGTGATAAACAGGTTAACGAAAATTTCCAGGGAATAGTAATTACAGTAGATGCAGGGCAGGCCGAAGCCGAGCCAGATAGAAAAGAGAAAGCCGACAAAAAAGCCGTAGCGCAGTGGCAGAATAGGCACGAGTGTTGGCCAGTCAATTTTATATTTATCTGGCAGCAGGCTGCCTAAAAATTCGCTGAAGGCTCCAGCAGGACAGAGCCTGCCGCAGAACAGCGGGCCGAGCCACAGCGAGCTTACAGCCAACAGCAGACAGAAGAAAAGCGAAATGGGGCTTGCGTACTGCCAATCGCCTGTGACGATGCTTGCCAGTGGTATGCGGGCGCAGGGCACGTGTATAGAGCTGAAGCTTGTATCGACGAAGAAGGTGCTCGCAAGCTGGTTGAACAGCATGAAGGGCTCGTAAAAGAGCACAAAGCCGAGAAGATAACTAGCGATGCGCCGTAGGTTATAAGCCGGATTCTGCATTGGTGATCGCTCCTTTGTTAGTGTAATACTTAGAGATAACTCTAAGTCAATAAGCTTGTTTTAGAAAACTATAGCTTACGTCTGCTATAGGCTTAGCGCTTAAGCAGATAGCGGATAATGACAATGCTCACCTCATAGAGCAGAATTATTGGCACGGCGAGCAGAGTCTGCGTGATAATATCAGGCGTGGGCGTGATAACTCCGGCGATGATGAAGGCGACCAGGATAACGTGGCGCTGGAATTTCATCAAGAGCCTGGAGCTGATGAGGCCCAGATAAGCTAGCAGCGTGAGAATCACAGGAACGGTGAAGGCAAAGCCGAAGGGAACAACCAGCATAAGCAGAAAGTCCAGGTAGCTTTCCATAGAAATCAGCGGATTGACCTTGCCTGCGGCAAAGCCGAGAAAAAATTCCAGGCCGCGCGGAAAGACGAAGCTGTAAGAAAATAACATGCCTGCGATAAAGAGCAGTAGCGCGAGCGGAAGGCAGATGAGCGTGAATTTGCGCTCACGCCATGTCAGCGCTGGGCGGACGAAGGCGTAGAGCTCATAAAGCATGAAGGGCGAAGCAAGCAATAGACCGCTGAGCAGCGCTACCTTCATATAAATCATGAAGGCTTCGGCAGGGCGCATATAATACAGCTCCTTCGCAGCGCTTGTGAGCACGTCCGTGATGTCCTGCAAAAAATAGACGCTGCTAGCAGTGCCAATAACTAGGGCAGCAAGAGCCTTGAGCAGGCAGCTGCGCAGCTCCGCCAGATGTTCTGTGAGCGTCATGTCTTTATCGAGCGACGCTTCGACAGGCAGATAATTATTTTGCTTGTCCGGCATCATTTTGTTCTTCTGCCTTGGCTGCGGGGAGCGCTTCCTTGCTGGGGTCAGCTTCGTTTACGGCCTGCTTGAACTCACGCATACTTTTGCCTAAGGCCTTACCGATATCCGGCAGTTTGCCTGGACCGAAGAAAATTAAACCAATAATGAGAATGAGAAGTAATTCGGGTAAGCCTAAACCAAACATAAGAAAAAACCTCCTTTAATGATATGTTTTTTATTTTAACGGTTGTAGAGAACTCCAAATCAAGTGAACGTTCAAAGAAATCTAACTATCGGCCAAGCATTTTTATAGCTTATAGCCAAGGTCATAGGCTGCCTGCGGATAATTAGTCTTGAGAATTTCTGCGCGCGTTTTGCAGTTGGGCGCGAACACTGTGCCACGGTTTTGCCAACGCATATAGCTCGAGAGTATGGCGTAATATTTGTTTAGGCAGTCCATAGCCCAGGGAACGTCGCTGCCTGCTGCGGCGAGCAGTACGCTCTGCTTGCCGCTGATACGTCCTGTCCGTGCGTAAAATCTATCAATGCAGGTCTTGAGCTGCGCGCTGACGTGCCAGTAATAAACGGGCGTAATGAGCGCGATTAAATCTGCGTTGACGAGGCGCATAATCAAATCATTTTCGATGTCGTCCTTCTGTACGCAGGGACCATTCATGCCGCAGGCGTCACAGCCATGACAGGGATGAATGTCATGAAAGGCGGCGTCGAAGCGGAATACATTGTGACCCTTGCTTTCTGCGCCCTTGATAAACTCTTCTGTAAGAACAGAGGTGGTGCCGTTTCTATGCGGACTGCCGGTTAAAACTACGATATTCATATTCTGCCTCCTATTTGATGCTCTGACCAAGCTTTAAGGCTTGGTTGGGAAAATCACTGCGTTCAATGCTATAGCGTGAGCCACAGCCGTAGCCGAGAACCATGCCTAAATCATGCCACTGCATATATTTCACTAAGGTCTGATAATGCTCAACGAGGGCTTCAAACGTCCAGTTCGCACTGTTGTAGGCGGTGGTGAGCAGCAAGGATTTTTTGCCGTCGAAGCTAAGCACGTGGGAATAGAAGCGGTCGAGTACTGTTTTGAGCTGCGTGGACATGCCGTAATAATAAAGCGGCGTGATGAGTACGATGATGTCTGCCTTGAGCAGCTCTGGCATGAGCTTTTGCTCAATAGCATCGTTTAAAATACATTTGCCGTTACGGTTGCAGGCATTGCAGGCGCGGCAGGGATGAATATCCTCAAAGGCAGCATTGAAACGGAAGACATGATGACCGTTTTGCTGCACTCCTTCAATAAATTTATCAGCCAGCAGGGCAGAGGTACCAGCTCTATGCGGACTGCCGGTGATAACAACAACGTTCTGCTTGCCGTCAGCAGCCTGCGGAGCTGCCTCTGCTATAGGAGCAGTTTCTGGTACAGATTTTGTATTCAGCATATTGATAGCTGCACCGCTGCAGAGTACAGTGCCGAAGCCTGCTACGGCAACCTTGATAAAATCTCGTCGGTTCATAGTAAGTTCCTCCTCACAAAAACATAAAAGGAAAAGGCAGATAACGCTCTGTTATCTGCCTAAAATTATATAGCTTGCAGGGAAAATGTCTAATACTTATATTGGCGCTTATTCTATGCTTAAAAAGCATTTTGCGAACTGAAGAAATTTTTGCAGTGCGAGACTTTGCTGTCTGTCACGACGCCAAACAAGCAGAATATCGCTATGCAGTGCAGGGGTAAGTGGGCGATAGGTAAAACGCTTCTCGTCGAGCAGAGGCATTTGGACGGAGATGCCATAATAACCGCACTGCTCAACAAAGACGGCAGTATTGGCTAAAAGATTACTGTTGCCAATAAAACGCATCTTAGTAATGTCACCGCTGAGCCAGTTGAAAATTTCGCTGCGTGCCTGTAGGCGTGCAGGCAAAATTATGGGTAGACCGCTTAAATCGCTGGCAGTGATGGCGTTCTTGCTGGCTAGAGGCGCATCAATGCGCATGAGTACGCACCAGGTTTCTCTGATGGGCAGTCGCAGGTAGTCGTAGTTCGTCGTATCGACAGGAGCCTGCAGGATGGCGACGTCTAAAAGGCCTTTGTCAAGCTTATCTTGCAAAAGGTCAGCAGAGCTTGTGAAAAGCTCAAAGCTTACAGCAGCGTACTGCTTTTGAAAACCGCCGATAAGCTTGGCGAGTACCTCTGTGGCCTGGTATTCGCCTGCGCCCATAGCAATGCTGCCAGCGAGGTTGTGTTCCTGTTCCTGAATGTCGAGCGTAGTTTTTTCCACCATATTCAGGATTTCGCGGGCGCGTTCAACGAGAAATTGCCCCGATGGCGTGAGCGCAAATTTATGCTTGTCACGGTCGAAAAGCTTGACGCCCAGCGCTGTTTCCAGCTGCATGAGCTGCCTGCTTAAAGTAGGCTGCGTGATGTGCAGGATTTCAGCTGCTTTAGTGATATTTTTTTCGTGCGCGACAGTCAGAAAATAGTTGAGAATACGAAAGTTCATAGCGTTGGCTCCTTTCTATCGATATGCTTGTAATTTTTGTCATTATTATAACGTAGCCTTGCTGATTATGCAAAAAAAGCATGCAACGGTAATTATTATAGGTATTGGACGCATATTTAGGCTGTTAGTATAATTATCGGTGAAGGGTAAATCCTGTTTTACATAATGATGTCTGCAAGGAGGTTTACTATGAAAAAATTATTGGCTTCTACAGCTTTAGCTGTAACATTGCTTATAAGCGGCTGCGCCGGTGCGGATGCACCTGATAGTAAAGCAGTTCAGGATCCTGTACCGAAAGTGCAGACTGCTCAAAATAAAACGCAGCAGTCACAGGCTGCAGCGCAAGGAATCAAGCTGAAGCTGCAGGTTGATGGTAAAAATATTGTTGTAGCACTTGCGGATAATGCGGCAGCGAAGCGTTTAATTGATATGCTTCCCGCAGAGATAACCCTGAGTGATTTTAATCATACCGAAAAGATTGGCTATTTTAAAAATAAGCTTACCGGGGACGGAGCGCCACGAGGTTATGCCCCGAAGGCCGGAGATGTGTGTATTTATGTTCCATGGGGTAATATAAGTGTGTTTTATGAGGATTTCAGATATACGGATGATTTGGTTTATCTGGGACACGTTGAACAGGGACTAGATATTTTGAGTACGCAGCAAAGAGATTTTAAAGTAAATTTTAGTATAGAGCACTAATTAAGGTAACTGTAAATCTGGCAAGAGAAAAAGCTTCTTTGGATAATACAAGAAATTAAGCTTTTTTTAGTTTAATACTTCGAGCAGGCTCTAAGTCAAGAAAAAATTGCAGTTCGAAAATTTTGTTCTTGACTTAGAGTTAACTCCCAATAGTATATTATTTTCAGTGAAAGATAAGGAGGAATAGACCTATGAAAATAAGTAAACGATTAAAAAATACTTTGCTGCTTATGGCTTGTGGAGCTGTTATGACTTGTGGAAGCACTGCTTTAGCAGCGCAAGATGTGAACGCGCCGAGCAAGGCACCTGCGGAAACGATTAAAGCAGAGAAGCTTTCTAATGTCTGGGATAAAACCTTTGCGGAAAACAAAAATGTCAACCACCATAAAGTAACGTTCCATAACCGTTATGGAATTACGCTCGTGGCCGATATGTATACGCCAAAAACAATGAAAAAAGGCGATAAGCTAGCTGCCATTGCTGTAGCTGGTCCTTATGGCGCAGTAAAAGAACAGGTTAGCGGCCGTTATGCGCAGGAAATGGCTGCACGTGGCTTTTTAACTATCGCCTTCGACCCTTCCTTTACAGGTGAAAGCGCAGGCGCACCGCGCAATACGACGTCGCCTGATATTAACACGGAAGATTTTTCTGCAGCCGTGGACTTCCTTTCCGTGCAGGACAATGTAAATCCTGAGCAGGTGGGCATTCTTGGTATCTGCGGCTGGGGAGGTTTTGCGTTGAACGCTGCAGCAATGGATACGCGCATTAAGGCAACTGTGACTTCGACGATGTATGATATGAGCCGCGTGATTGCCAACGGTTATTTTGATTATGAAAAGGATGCATCAGCGCTGAAAAAAGAACGTAAGGCTTTGCGTAAGCAGGTCAACGAGCAGCGTACCATCGACTATAAAACAGGCACTTATAAAATGGCTGGTGGCGTACCGACAGAAGTTGACGAAAAGACGCCTGCGTTTGTGAAGGATTATCACGATTACTATCAGGAAAAACTTGGTTACAGCCCGCGTTCCTTTGGTTCGACGACAGGCGCAACACTCAGTTCCTTAACTGCATTCATGAATATGCCGCTGCTTTCTTATAGTGATGAGATTGAAAGTGCTGTGCTGATGATTCATGGGGAAAAGGCGCATTCGCGTTATTTTAGCGAAGATGCTTTTAAAAAGCTGCAAGGAAATAATAAAGAGCTTTTGATTATTCCTGGGGCAGTACATACAGATTTATATTACAAGATGGACGTAATTCCTTTTGATAAAATAGAAGCTTTCTATATGAAGTATCTGAAATAAAAAAGTGAGGCTATCACACTAGAGTGTGTGATAGCCTCACTTTTTTATGAATCTGCCGGGAGAACCGATATGATAGGGAAATCAGGGTTTTACAGTTGTGCGGTAAGCCTGCTTGCTATCTTTGAATTCGATGCTGGTTACGCTCTTTACTGCGTCATGCTTTTCGTTTAGGCCGAGAGAGCCGGTAACAGCACTGAATGATTTTGTTTCAGCCAGCGCCTTGGCAACCTTAGCCGGTTCGACAGAGCCTGCGCGTTTGATAGCGTCAGCTAAAAGCTTGATGCCGTTAGCCGAGTACTGCAGGAGCGTCGGGCTTTTGGTTGTATTCTTTCTATAATTTGGTTACTTATATTTTAATACCTGAAGTATACTATAAGTCAAGAGAAAAATGAAAGTTTAGTGGTGAATGTTAATTCCCAACTCATACTACAAAAACGGGGCAGCATTTGTTTTATATATTTTTATATATTCTTGCCTTGGAACAATAAGAACTGGGATTTTCACGCTGGCGTGCGTTGGAGCTTCTAAAAAAAGTCACAAAAACTTCACAATACAAATCCTAGAAATTTAGTATACTTTAAATATAGTGTAACTTTTCACATTGAAGGAGGTTTATCTCATGAAAAAATTAACAGCTATTATTACTGGCGTACTGACTGTTTTGGCAATTTCTGCTACAGCATTTGCTGCTAATCTGATTAGTGCGGACGAAGCTCGTGCAATTGCGCAAAAACAAGTTCCCTCAGGTAGTACTTACCTGCATACTGAAGCAGAACTGCAAAAACTGCACCCATATTATGAAGTGAATTTTTTTGATACTGCTACTCAGACAAAATATGAAATTGATGTATATCAGGTAAATGGTAAAATCAAAGAATACAATATGGAAAGAAAAGCGTTGGGCGGCAGCGCTAATGTAATCTTGTCCCAAGATGATGTAAAAGCAATTGTTGCTAAAGAAGTTGGTGACGTGTCGATTTATGAACTGAAATTGGACAGAGAACATGGATTATATGAATATGAAGTGAAATTCAGTGCATCTGGTTTGCGTGGTGAGATGAATGTTAATCCGGAAACTGGTGTAGTGCTGGATAAAGAGGTAAAATACAGCTTTTAAGAATAAATTTTTATAAAAATTTTAGAGCGGTGCGAAAGCATCGCTCTGTTTTTGTAATTTATATTCTTGGTTTTGAGTTAAATTCAGATGCCATTAAAAAGCTACAAGGAGACAATAAGGAGCTTGTGATTATTCCTGGGGCAGTACATACTGATTTGTACTACAAGATGGATGTAATTTTCTTTGATAAAATAGGAGCTTTGTATATGAAGTATCTGAAATAAAAAGCGAGGCTATCACCGGAGTGTGCGATAGCCTCACTTTTTTTCACAAATCGGCTGAGAGAACCGATATTGAGAGGGGAATCATGGTTTTACAGTTGTGCGGTAAGCCTGCTTGCCATCTTTGAATTCGATGATGGTTACGCTCTTTACTGCGTCATGCTGCTATACAAAAGGAGCGGGCAGTGTATCTTTTTTCAACAATTTTATAAATATATAAATCTGGCACCATCAGCATCTCCTGCCGGAAAGCTTTGAAAACTTCGCTTAAAAATGATATAATAAGCTATTATACTATGACTGGAGTACGCTATGCGCAGGAAAATATTATTTGGTGTTGATTATACGGACAGCGAGCTGATTAAGCTCTTGCTGTATCTGTTTGTCGGCGGCACGGCGGCCTTGGTGGAGTGGGGGTTGTTCTACCTTTTCTTCCACTATCTTTTAAGTGGCCTGAGCCTTACACTGCTGACTATGCTGGCAACAGCCTTATCCTTTTGCCTGGCAACACTGTATCATTATTTCTTGGGCAATGTTCTGGTTTTTGACAGCGGCAGCCGTTATAAACGCGGCAAGGAGCTTAGCCTGGTGTTTTTGGTAAGCTGTATAGGCTTGGCCTTTAACCTGCTGCTGATGTATATTTTTGTCAGCTTGCTTGACTGGCAGCCGATGCTGTCTAAGGTACTGACAAGCTGTATTGTTGTTGTATGGAACTATCTCTCACGCAAAAAATGGATTTTTAGGAGTTAGATATGCCTGTAGAATATGTAGACGTAAAAAAATTTAAAAAGGTTGTGCTTTTGTATAACCGTAATTCCGGTAAGCAGCTTTTTGCCAGCATGATGGCTAAGGTGAATGAAACCTATAAGCTGGTGAAGGAATTAGTAGGACCTAAAAATGCAGAAATGCGAGATATCCGCTTCTTTGACCAGATACCGCAGATTGCTGCGGAAATAGTTGAGGAAAAGGTTGACTGGGTAATAATTGCCGGCGGCGACGGAACCATCAGAGCGATGATTGAACAGCTGGCTAATCGCAAGTATGTGCCCTATATCAGCGTTTTTCCTGCCGGTACGGTAAATCTGGTGGCTAAGGAGCTGCTGCTGAAGGCTGATCCGCATAAGTGGTTTAAAAGAGTATCCAAAGGTATAGAGGTACCTGTTTATCTGGGACGCGCCAACGGCAACGTCTTTTTGACGGTTGCCGGTATAGGCTTTGATTCCCTTGTTGTCGATAAGGTAACCGAAAAGGAGAAAAAGCTGCTTAATAAGCTGGCCTATGTTTGGCAGGGAACAGAGATTATGCGTAAGGAATTTCTGTTTAACAACTGGCGCTATCGTTTTCAGGTGCGCTTTGATGATGAAGAACAGTGGCATGAGGCAACCTCTGTTATTGTAGGCAAGAGCCGTTATTATGCAGGACGTTATAACCTCTTTAACGGTGCGTCGCTTTCGTCACCTCTTTTACATGCGGCGCTGTTTACCGGCGATAAGCGTGGCGATTTTATCCGTTACGCGGCCTGCATTGCTATGGAGGCGCTGACGCTGGATAATGATATTATTATCCGTGCAGCGAAAAAAATGGAAATACGCTGCAATGAAGAGAATTTTGCAGCAGAGCTTGACGGAGATGCTGTAACAACTGCTCCGCTTTTAATTGAGATGGAGTCCGAGCCGATTAAGTTTTTGGCGTAAGCAAGGAAATGGTGTAAGGTGAATAGGATAAGCAGAAAAATGGGTTGGCTGATTTTTATTATCGCGGCCTGCATAGTAGAAGGATTTTTTGCCTGGCAAAGCTTCGGCGGAACGCACCCCTTTCCGCTGAATGAGTTTGGCTTTCAGATTTTTGATCATGTATTGCGTGACAGCGTTTTGGCAGAGATAGCATATGTACTGTATTACCGGCGTAAGCGTGTGCCGGACAGATTGCAGCGCTATTTTCCTGTTATTGTTATCGGTATTATTTATCTGTGCGAAGCCTTTTTCATGGTTAACCAGCTTAGCTTGGATAAAGGTCTGCAGACAAGCCTGTCCGTGCTTGCCGGTATTAACAATAACATTTTTATTGTGCTGCTGATGGCAATGTGCTACCATAAATGGCCTAATATCGGGATGAAAATCCTTTATTTTGCCGTTTATGTATTTTCTGCTTTGGCACTGGTCTTTGACGGCTTCTATTTTTGGCAGACCTCCATGCACGTGGAGAGCGTTCTCTTCCAAAACCTGAATATCTATGCTGTTAAAGGTATTTTTGCGACGATGAGCAATACGATGATTGCCGGTATCGTTATCAGCATAGTTGTTATTTTACTGCTGTTTTATGTGCCGAAGCCGCAGAAGCGTAAGCCGAACTTTGCCTGGTCGCTGCTGTGTGTGGCCATGTTTACCTTGGGCTTGAACCTTACCGACAGATTGCTTGGCTATGCCGGCATGTACGGCGTGGAAAATGTTATCGGTATGTACGCTGAGGTAGAGAACGAAAAGACGCGTATGAACTATCGCAATATGCTTTCCGTTCCTGTTAATGTGAACTTTGTCAGCAAGGCAATTTTTGATACGGATAAAATTGCCGGCGGCAAGCATGTGGAGCAGCGCGAGCTGACTGCCAAGGATAAAACACGTCTGACGGAAATGGGTATAGATGAGCCTAAAGCAAAGATTGCCAAAATCAAACCGCAGTATGACAGAGTTGTGCTGCTGATTATGGAATCCATGCACCGTGATTACATCAACTACTATAACCATGATATTCCCGAAGAAGCTACACCGTTTTTGAATAGTCTTGTTATCCGCTATCCACATATGAACAGGTATTATTCCTCTGCTGTGCCGACAACGCAGGGGCTGAATGCTACCTTCCGTTCGCATCTGATTATGGATAAGGATATTCCCGGCAAAAATACTCCCTCGCTGTTCCGCAGTGTGCAGGCAGCGGGAATGCGCGGTATTTTCATGAATGCCTCCAGCCAGTATTATGCCAACGAGCTGCGCGAATATCCGACGCAGTTCGGCATGAACGAATACTATGCCAAGGAATATCTGGAAAAGCAGGGATATACAGGCGCCAGCGGCTGGGGCTTCCATAATGACGTAATGTATGAGGAAACACTGAAGCTGCTGGAAAAAGCCAAGGCGAAGAATGACCGTCTGGTGATGGTTACCAAAACCTTGGATATGCACCAGCCTTATCCTTACACCGGCTTCAGCTGGAACGAAATGCCGGATAAGGTGCGTAGCAATACCTTTATAACGGTGCGCGGTGTCTACTGGGTTGATAAAACGTTGGAGCATTTCTTTAAGGAAGCACAGAAGCGCGGACTGATGGATGACAGAACTCTGTTCATCATTACGAGTGACCATAATCCGCACAGCGGCGGCGAGTACACAAAGCTCGTTACTAAGGCTGAGGATAAGCAGAGCATTGCACCGATTCCGCTGATTTTTGTGTCGAAGAACCTGGCACCGCTCAATAATCTGCGCACCAATGAATATGCTTCGCAGATTGATTTGGCACCGACGCTTTTGTATCTGCTGGGCATTGATGTGCCGGAAAAATTCATGGGTCGCAATCTTCTGCAGCCTACGGATATTCCCTATGCCTTAGGCTACTTTGGCGGTAAGGCGTTTTACTGGTCGGATGAGCGTCATTTGGTCGACCAGATGGATAAGCCTGTACCGGACACAGAATATGAGGATGCTTTAACAAACTATATTATTCATTATTATGGCTTGTGGCACCAATAAAGTTATTAAAAAATACCGTTCCGCAGAAATGTGGGACGGTATTTGTACTTTTGCTATATAAATTTAGCTGAAGAAAGCAAGTATATTGTATACAATTGATAATACACTTTTCAAAAGCAGTTCTATCACATATAATATTAATGCAAAAAAATAATTTTATGGAGGGAATGAAGATGTTTCTGATAATAGGTGCACTCGTTGTTATCGGTGTAATTTATCTTTTGTTGAAACGACATGAATCCAGAATGGTATTGATTGCCGCTGGTATTCTGATGTGCTGCATTGCCGGCAAGCCGATGGCTTCTCTTGATGCTTTTGCCAAGAGTATGACTAATGCCGGTCTGATTACGTCTGTTTGTTCCTGCATGGGCTTTGCTTGGTGCATGAAGTATACCGGCTGCGACAAGCATTTGGTTGTTGCTATTGGTAAGGTTTTGAAAAAGATGGGCTTTCTGCTCATTCCCGGCGCTACGCTGGCAACCTTTGTTGTTAATATTGCTATCCCCAGTGCTGCAGGCTGCAGTGCTGCGGTAGGCGTAATTTTTATTCCGATTATGATGTCTGCAGGCATTCATCCGGCAATGGCTGCTGCTGCCGTTAAATCCGGTACCTATGGCAGTATGCTGAACCCCGGTCTGGTACATAACGCAGTTATCGCTAAGCTGGCAGGCGTGCAGATTACCGATGTAATTGCCAATCATATGCTGGCAACTGTAGCCGGTGTAATCGTTGCTGCAGCTGTATTGACCGTTCTGGCTGTTGTTTTGAAGGAAAACAGGGGCTTTGCGCCGGAAGGCGAAGCAGGTGTTGACGAAAACTTCGGCATTAATCCGCTTTTCGCCGTTATGCCGCTGGTTCCGGTTATTATTCTGCTCTTGGGCAGCACCAAGCTGGTGCCCGCACTGAAAATGGGCGTACCCCACGCTATGGTTATCGGTGCAATCCTGTCTTTGGCAGTAACCCGTAAAAACCCTGTTGAGCTGACTAAGAGCTTCTTTGACGGCATGGGCGATGCTTATGCTAATATCATCGGTATTATTATTTCCGTAGGCGTTTTCGTAGCAGGCCTGAATGCTTTGGGACTGATTAAGGCACTGATTAACTGGATGCTGAATTCTACCGGTATTGTTAAAATTGCTGCTACCTTCGGTCCGTTTGTGCTGGCACTTATTTCCGGCTCCGGTGACGCTGCAACTGTTGCGTTCAACGAAGCAGTTACTCCGCATGCGGCACAGTTTGGTCTGGAAACCATGAACATGGGCTCTATTGCAGCTTTGGGCGGTACTCTCGGCCGTACTATTTCCCCGATTGCCGGCGCTACTATTATCTGCGCAGGCATTGCCGGTGTAGATCCGATGGAGGTTTGCAAGCGTAATGCGTTGGGTATTACCCTGGCTCTGGTTGTAGGCATGATACTGCTGCTGTTCTAAAATCAGATATTTTTTAAAGTATAAAATGGATGCGGAACTATTGCTTCGCATCCATTTTTATTGCGACGACTTGCCTCTATGCGGTATAATAATGCATGGAGGGAATTATGGAGATTAATACTTTTCTTGATAAATTACAAAGCTATCACAGCGAGCAGGTTTTTAATCCCTGGCGTGATTTTGATACAAGCTGTGATATAGGTCTGCAGGCTCCCGTTATCCGCAGTGCCAATCTGCGCCGTTATCTGGAGCTGCGTCCTGATGCGCATTATTTGTTTATTGCCGAGGCCTTAGGCTATCAGGGCGGTCATTTCAGCGGTATTGCTATTACTTCGGAGCGTATTCTGCTGGGATATCATCCTGATGTAGAGCCGAAAAGCGTTTTGGGCGAATGGGATTACCGCCGCACGAGTGATGCAGGCAGCGCAATGCTGAATAATACACAGCGCCTGAAGGGCTTTAACGAGCCCACGGATACTGTTGTCTGGAACGCGCTGAACAGTCATGGCCTTGCGTCCTTTGATGTTATTCTTTGGAATATTTTCCCGTTTCATCCGTATAAAGCAGGCAATCTGCTGACTAACCGTACGCCCTCACCGAGCGAGCTTGATGTAGGCATTGAGTACGCGCGGATGCTGCTGGAGCTGCGTCCGGGGATGAAGATTGTCGCCATCGGTCAGAAGGCGGCGACAACGCTGTCACGTTACGGCGTTGAATGTATGGCTGTGCCGCATCCGTCTATGGGCGGTGCCAACCGCTTCCGTGCGGCAGTAGCGCAGCTGTTAGGCGGTGAAATGTAATGGGACTGGAAGCTGCTCCTTTAAGCCGTGAGCAGACCTTACATATTGCTCTTGGGATGGGCAAGGCTCTTTTGAAAAATGGTGCGGAAACCTCCAGGGTGGAGGACACTATTTCCCGCTTCTGTCATACGCACGGCTATCACGATATTCATGTTTTTGTTACGCCGACGGTTATTATTTTAGGCGATGAGGAAAGCGAGGGTGCGACGATTATCAGCCGTATCCGTTATCGCAGCACCAATTTAAGCGTTATCAGCGCTGTGAACGATTTTTCCTATAACCTGAAACGCTGGCCTATGAATTACGAAGAAACGCTGGCGTATCTGGAAGAGCTGCGTCACAAGGCTCCGCCCTATGGCGAATGGCGTGTCTGCATGGCTTCGGCAATCAGCTCGGCAGCCTTTTCGGCGATGCTGGGAGGCAACAGCCATGACTTTATCGCGGCCTTTATTACCGGCGGATTATCCATGGTGCTGTTAAAGCAGTTGGGTGGTTATCGCCCCAGCGCCTTTTGGGAAAATGCGCTTTCCGGTGCGGCAATCGGCGCTTTGGCTATTTTTTGCTGTGAGATGGACGGCGAATGCACGCGTACCAATATCATTGTAGGTGCGCTGATGCCGTTCTTGCCGGGTGTAGCCTTTACCAACGGTCTGCGCGATTATATGGCCGGCGATTTGATTTCCGGTAATTCGCGTATTGCCGAGGCGATGCTTTTTGCTACATCCATTGCGATTGGTCTGGCATTTAGTTTGCTTGTATGGTATCACTGGGGGTGGAAGCTGTGGGAATAAATTATTTTACAGCCTTTGGCTTTGCATTCATTGCTACTGCTGCCTTCGGTATTCTGTTTCAGGCACCGCGCAAAAGCCTGCCTGTCAGCGGTGTTATCGGTGCGGTAGGCTGGGTAGTTTATTGCTACATCCGCAAGGATTTAGCGTATGATTCTTTTTATGCCATGTTTTTTGCCACGGTTGCGCTTTCGCTTTTGAGCGAGCTGGCGGCGCGTATCTTCAAACAGCCGGTAACGATTTTTGTTATTCCGGGTATTATCCCTATTGTGCCGGGACTCGGCATGTATCGCGGCATGGCGGCAATTATAGAAAATAATTACGAAACGGGTATGAACATCCTTATAACCACCGGCATGGATGCCAGTGCTATTGCCTTGGGAATGATGCTTATGACGAGCGTGTTCCGTGTAATTAAGATAAGCAAGGATCATGAACGCTTGCTGCAGCTGCTGCATAAGGAAAACAAAGAATAGATTTGTTTACAGTGAGTGAGGGAAAGAAAATATGAGTTTAGCAGAACTGTTGCTGTTGGCGGTTGGCCTGGCGATGGATGCATTTGCCGTTTCTGTTTGCGGCAGTATGGTGCTGACACCGGATAACAGACTACGCGGAGCTTTGCGCTTCGGCAGCTGGTTCGGAGCATTTCAGTTTTTGATGCCGGTGCTGGGCTATTACAGCGCTGTATCCTTCCGTGATTATATTACGGAATATGATCATTGGCTTGCCTTTTTCTTATTGCTTTATCTGGGAATCAACATGATTCGTGAAGCAAACGAGGCCTGTCATGTCAAAAAAGATTATAGCGTGAAGGAGATGGCGGTGCTGGCGATTGCCACCAGTATTGACGCTCTGGCAGTTGGTATCAGCCTGGCCTTTTTGAATACCGATATCTGGTTCGCTTCCATACTGATTGGCGTGGTGACCTTTGCTATCGCAGCCTTTGGCGGTCTGGCTGGCTTTAAGCTGGGAGCTATGGCCGGCAAGAGAGCTGATGTTGCCGGCGGCTTGGTGCTGATTTTTATCGGTGTCAAAATTTTGCTGGAACATACAGGAATAATTTAAGGAATAAAAGTTTAGCGGATTTGCTACCCCTTTAGGCACGCTGAGCTTAATTTATATCATAGAAAGGAAGATATACATGACGCAAGTAAATAAGGAGCGTATGCTCGCAGAATTTAAGGAAATTGTTGCTCTGCCTTGTCACAGCCTGCAGGAGCGTCCGGTATTCGAACTGCTCAAAGGCAAATTGGAGGCTCTCGGCTTTACGGTGGAAGAGGATGACGCCGGTGAAAAGCTGGGCGGCAACTGCGGTAATCTGTGGGCATTTTTGCCTGCCAGCGCAGGAGTTGAAGGTGCGGTACGCGTGTTGCTTTCTGCACATATGGACGGTGTTGAGCCTTGCGGCGGCACTACCGTTATCCAAAAGGACGGCGTTTTATACAGCGATGGCACCACTATTCTCGGCGGTGACGATAAGTCCGGCGTTGAGGGTATTTTAGAGGGTATTCGCCTGCTGCTGGAGGAAGGTGCTCCGCATGGCGATATCCAGATTCTCTTCACTGTATGCGAGGAGGGCGGCGTTAACGGCTCCCGTTGCCTCGACCGCTCTAAGCTGCGTGCGGACGTTGGCTATGCACTGGACGGCGAAGGCGCACCGGGCGAGATTGTTGTCGGCGCTCCCGGCCAGAAGAAATATAAAATCGACATTATCGGCAGAACCGCGCATGGCGGACTGGAGCCGGAAAAGGGCATCAACTCTATTATGATTGCTGCCAAGGCTCTTGCCGATGTTAAGCGCTATGGCCGTATTGATGAGGAAACTACCTGCAATATCGGCATTATCGGTGGCGGTAAGGCAACCAATATTGTGCCCGACCTGGTAACTATTGAGGGTGATGCGCGCAGCCGTAACAAGGAAAAGCTGGAGGCTATCTGCAAGGAAATCGTAGAAACTATTGCAACAAGTGCTGAAAAATACGGCGCTAAGGCAGAGGTTTTTGTGGATAACAAGTATGATTCCTTTGCTGTTGCCGAGGACAGCGATGTTGTGACGCTGGCAAAGGCTGCCTGCGCAATGCATGGCTTTACTCCGGATATTACGGTTACCGGCGGCGGCAGTGATGCCAACTTCCTGAATGCTTACGGACTGCCCAGCGTAATTTTGGGCACAGGCATGGCTAATGTGCATACTGTTGACGAATACATTAAGGAAGAGGATTTGTATAATACCGCGTTGATGGTACATGGTATTCTGAAGGCTGCGGTAAAATAAAAAGCTATTATTTTGGCGGAGGTTTATTCTGATGGATATGGAAACTGATGAACAACAAAAAGCTCGCATGGAATTGTATAATGCCTTGCTAGAAGGCTTAAGTGATATTGAAGCAGGAAGGGTAATTCCTGCCGAAGAAGCTATAAAAATGTTTATGGAAAAATATCCTGAACTAAATATATAGGAATGATAAACCACTAAACATAGAAAATTTTATAATGCTGTCTTGAGGTCTGTATACTTATGCGTATGCAGACCTTTTTTTGTCCTAACTTTGAAGCAGATAGAAGAGAAAATTCTTTTTATATGTACACATGGTTGACGGGGGGGGACAACGTAGTATAATGAGCGCAAGGACTAAAAATTTTCAGCTCGTAGCGAAAGTTTATGAAAGGGTGTGGACTTTATGAGTAACGGAGCTCATGAGATAAAAGTAATCATGGATTGCCTTAAGGCACTTGAAAAAAATACTATTGGTGGCTTACCGGAAAAAATACAGGGTGATATTACGACTCATGCATTTATTGCTGCAGGAAGTTCTTTTATACCTGTCCCTGGTGCAAGTGCGGCAGCTAATGTTGCTAATATTTGGGCAATGTATGCGAGAATTAATTCTGACATAGGAATAACATTTTCTAAAAATATTTTAAAAACTGTTGCGTCTGGAGTAGTAGCCAACTTGGGAGGATATGTAGTTTTGCTAGGTGCTGGCGAGCTTTTAAAATTTATACCTGTATTTGGCTCTTTTGTTGGTGCTGCTATTGAAAGTGGGATTGCATATGCTATTACAATAGTATCAGCTTATGTGTATATAAAGGCTATTACTTTAATGGCTAGAAAAAGAATAGATTTTAATAATGAGGAAAAATTACAACATGAAGTTGATGAAATTTTACGTAATGATAAAGAAGAAATAAAGGCTATGCTTAAAGAAGCGAAAAATTCTTATAAACCTCCAAAATAATATTACTAATGAAATAAAAACAGCAGCCTTGGCATACGCAAGCGTATACTGAGGCTGCTGAATTTTTATTCTTCTGCTGTTGCCAGCTGCACCTTCAGCTCTACGCCGAAGGTCTTTTTGAACCATGACAGATGCTCCTGAATCTGATGCATTTCAATACTGGGAATACCCTGAGCATAGAGCTTTAAAGTAGCATTCTTTTTGCTGATGCTCGGTTCAATAACGTGAATCTGGGAGGTTTCCGTATAATCGAGGCTTTCGGCTAATGCCAGCAGCAGTGCCAGCTTGTTGATTGTTTTCCAGTTGGCGTCGCTAAGCAGTTCCTTGTAGAAACGGTCCTTGAAATAGTTTTTGGAAACGCCGTTATGCCAGCCGGCGATAGCTGCCGTGATGACCTGCTCTTTGTGCGTCAGACCAAAGAGCTTGGCATTTAAAATCATATAGGCACTGTGACGTGCGTGACTGTAGAAGTTGATGGTGATGCCGATGTCATGCAGTAGCGCAGCGGTTTCCAGCAGGCGGCGGTAATTTTTGCGTAAGCCGTGCAGCTCGCTCCAGCCATCAAACATTGATAACACCAAATGGGTGATGTGTCTGGAATGCTGCTGGTCGGGTTCATATAGGTTTAATACATTTTCCCTGCTCATTTTAAGGATATCCTTCGCTATAATGGGGACGTGGTTTTCCTTGGAATAATAATCGAAGAACAGGCCTTCGCGCAGGCCGCAGCCGGAGGTGATGAGCTTTTTGGCACCGGTGGCCTCCAAAAGGCAGCTGATAATGCTGCTGCCGGCTAGAATGATATCACTGCGCTCGCTGCTGAGACCGGAAATCTTTTTGCGCTGATCCAGATTTGTGTTGCGCAGTCTGTTGAAAAAGCTGCGATAGGTTTGCGCTGTATAGGAATAATTATGGATTTTAGTCGCCGGGTACTTCTTTTCGCGCTGGATGATTTTGGCTACGGTACGCGCTGTACCGCCAACGCCGATAAGCGGCAGTCCGTTTTGCTTAAGCCAGGGGTACTTTTCCAGACGGCTCATGATAAAGAAGCTGACATCACTGAAAACATTGGCGGGCATGACGTTACGGGTGTTGAACATGGAGGTGGTATTGACCGCGCCGATGGGCAGGGACACGCTTTCCAAAATTTTACGGTTCTTGAACAGAATCAGCTCGGTACTGCCGCCGCCCAAGTCGAAAATGATGCCGTCCTTGACGTTGAGGGTGTTGATAACGCCAAGGTAGCTGATGTAGGCTTCGGTATTGCCGGAGATGATGTGCAGCTGGATGCCTGTTTCTTCGGCAACGCGCGCAACAAGCTCGGCGCCGTTGGCAGCGTTGCGGATGGCTGCGGTGGCAACGGCAATGGTTTTGTCAGCCTGATAAATTTTGCACATATAGGCAAAGCTTTTCATGGTTTCGATGGTGCTGCTGAAGGCTACTTCTGTAAGCATGTTTTTTTCGTCGACCTTCTGACTCAGGCGCAGTGCTTCTTTTTGGTTATAGACCATATTATAAGCACCATTCTTATAAATATGGCTGATAACAAGCCGGGCCGAGTTGGAGCCGATGTCGATAATTGCGATTCGTTGCATTTTTCTTTTCTCCTTGTGGGGTGTTCCTCTAAACTCCGATTATTCTATTTTAACGATATATTTATTATATTACCCATAAGCGGAAAAAATCCTGCGTAAAAAAGTAAAATTCGTGTTAATTTGTTAAATTAATGTATAATCTCGATTTCTTCGCAGGATTTTTGTTAAGAAAAACGAATTATATCAATAATATACTGTTTTGGAGGCTTAGCTAATGAAGCGTAAAAATTATACAACCTTTGCTGCGATTCATCTAGGCTCGGAGATGCTCAGTATGCAGATTACCGAATATCATAATACCGAAAGGTACAAGGTTGTCGAATGCTGCAATCGACGCATCCGTTTGGGTGAGGCAACTTTTAAAAATAAAATAATTCCTTTTCCGCTTGTTTCCGAAATCTGCGAAATTCTGATAGGTTTCAAGCGCCTGATGAAAGAATACGGGGTAGAGGAATATGTTATGCAGGCAACCACTGCTGTGCGTGAGGCCAGCAATCAGGTTTTTCTGCTTGATCAGATTTATAACAAAACCGGTCTTGTGGTTGATGTTGTTGATATGCCGAAGGAAATTTACACCAAGTTTGTGGCTATCCGCAATACGCTGAAGGCAGAAAAAATTTCTACAGAGCGTGAAGGCATGCTGATGATGGATATTTCCTCCGGCGGTTTGGGTGTAACGCTGGTGCGTGATGAAAAAATCTGCTATCAGGGAAATTTCCACATCGGTATTATCCGTATTAAGGAAAGCTTTGAGCGCAACCGTCGCGAAAGCATGCATTTCAATAAGGCGCTGACGGAATTTCTCAGCAGTACAATCGGACCGGTAAGAAACGAGCTGGGTGACAGCAAGGTGCGATATCTGGTGCTGTCCGGTACAGAGACCGAGCTTTTACTGCGCATGCTGGGACTGGATGAAAAGCAGCTGGTGCATCGCATCAAGGCGGCGGATTTCCATGCCTTTTTCGACAGCATGCGTCAGATGAGCTTGCCGCAGCTGATTCAGGTATATAAGCTGCCGGAAAATGTTGCGGAGCTTGTGCTGCCTACGGTGTTGCTTTATGAACAGCTGCTGCATCTGATTCCCGCCAAGGAAATTATTATTACGGCAGACCGCTTTATCGACGGTATCCAGCTGCTGCATATCGGCAATAAAACGAATCCTGTCATGCGTAAGGAGCTGGAGCAGGAGCTTATCAGCCTTTTCCATACCATCGGCGCCCGTTATCTGTATGATAAGAAGCATGCCCAGCAGGTGGAGCGTCTGTCGCTGATTATTTTCGACAAGATTTCCAAGGCTTACGGCATGGGCGAGCATGAGCGCCTGCTTTTGCGTGCTACCTGCATTTTGCATGATATAGGCAAATATATCTGCATGCGCAGTCACTCTATCTACACCTATCAACTGATTATGTCTACGGATATTATCGGCCTGAGCGAGAAGGATAAGAAAATCGTAGCGCTGGCCTCGTATTATCATGCCAACAGGTTGTTTGACAAGACCAATACGCGTGCTCCGCAGGTGGAAAAGGAGCTGGTGCCGGTTGTAGCCAAGCTGGCTGCCATTGTGCGTCTGGCCGATGCCTTAGACCGCAGTTATATGCAAAAAATCCACAGATGCACTGTAACGCTGAAGGATAATAAGCTGAAGGTTCTGGCAGCAAGTAAAGAGGATTTAACGTTGGAAATCTGGACATTTGATGATAAATCAACTTTTTTTGAGGAAGTTTTTGGTATTGAACCGATTTTGGAACGGGTGAATAAGTAATGGGAAAATTAGATTTGACAAAGCCTGAGTATTTTTATAACCGCGAGCTGAGCTGGCTGAAATTTAATCTGCGCGTGCTCAAGGAAGCAATGGTTAAGGACACACCGCTGCTGGAGCGCCTGAAGTTTATCGCCATTTCGGCTTCTAACTTAGATGAATTCTTTATGGTGCGCGTAGCCAGTTTGTGGAGCAATTTTGACAGTGGCGTAGAAAAGCGCGATGCCTCCGGAATGTCGGTGCATGAGCAGCTGGTGGCTATTTCGCAGGCGGCGCATGAGCAGGTGCGCACTCAGACAAAATCGCTGATTGCGCTGATGGCAGAAATGGATGCGGTGAAGCTGCATTTCCGCCGCGTTAAGGATTTGAGCGAGCTGGGCAAGGACTGGCTGGAGGAATATTACCGCGAGGTTGTTTTCCCGGTATTAACACCGATGGCGGTAGATGCTTCGCGTCCCTTCCCGTTTTTGGCCAATAAAACACTGAACCTTGCTGTTGAGCTTATTAAGGCTGACGGCGAGCACAGCATGGGCCTGATTCAGGTGCCGAGCGTATTGGACCGCATTGTGGAGGTTGAGCCTGAGGGCAAGCGTACCTTCGTATTTTTGGAGGATATTATCGCCAGCCATTGCCACGATTTGTTCAAGGGCTGCCATATTCTGGATATGGTGTCCTTCAGAGTAACGCGTGACAGTGACCTTGACTTGGAAGAGGATGACAGCGTTGACCTGATGAAGGAGGTTGAGGAATCACTGCGTAAGCGTAAGCGCGGCGCTGCGGTTCGCTTGGAAATCTTCAAAACGAATAATAATCGTATCAAAAAATTTCTCGAGGAAAATCTGGATGTTACGGAGATGGAGGTTTATGAAATCAACGGACCTCTGGACCCGACCTGCTTCTTTAAATTTATCGGTATGAAGGGCATGTGGCCGTGGCTGTATGAGCCATTTGTGCCGCAGCGTCCGCTGGAGCTGCCGGATGACAGCGATTTGTTTGCCGCTATCCGTGAAAATGATATTTTGCTGCATCACCCCTATGAAAGCTTTGACCCGGTAGTTAAGCTGGTGAGCGATGCTGCCGACGATCCGCAGGTGCTGGCGATTAAGCAGACGCTGTACCGTGTGAGCGGCAACAGTCCTATCGTTGCTGCGCTGGCGCGTGCTGCGGAAAACGGCAAGCAGGTAACGGTTCTGGTAGAGCTGAAGGCACGTTTTGATGAGGAAAACAATATCCTCTGGGCGCGTCGTCTGGAAAAAGCAGGCTGCCACGTTATCTACGGTTTAGTCGGCTTAAAGACGCATGCCAAAATTATTCTTATCGTGCGCAAGGAGGATAACGGCATTAAGCGTTATCTGCATCTGGGCACAGGCAACTATAACGACAGCACCGCAAAATTATACACTGACCTTGGCCTGATGACGGCGAACGATGAGTTCGGCAGCGATGCTTCGGCTTTCTTCAATCTGCTCAGCGGCTACAGCGAGCCACCGGTTTGGAACAAGCTGGTTATGGCGCCGCTGGGACTGCGCGAGAAGATTTACGCGCTGATTGATAATGAAATTGCCATGGTGCGTGCCGGTCGTGAGGGCCATATCATCGCCAAGATGAACTCACTGATTGACCAGCCCGTAATCCAGAAGCTGTACGAGGCTTCTGCCGCAGGTGTGCATATTGACCTGATTGTGCGCGGTATCTGCGGCCTGCGCACGGGCATCGAAGGCATCAGCGACAATATCACGGTCCGCAGCATTGTCGGTCGTCAGCTGGAGCACAGCCGTATCTTCTGGTTTGCCAATGGCGGCGAGGAGCAGCTGTATCTTTCCAGTGCCGACTGGATGCCGCGTAACCTTAATGACCGCGTAGAGCTGTTCTTCCCGGTAGAAACAGAGGAGCATATCCATCGCATCAAGGCGCTGCTGGATTTGTATCTGCGCGATAACGTGGGCGCACATATGATGCAGTCTAACGGCAGCTATCGCCGTGTACGCAATAAGCTGGAGCCTGTGAGCGCACAAAGCACCTTGTACGAGATGGCGCAGCTGGCAGTGACTGCCGATAAGCTGCCGATGGAAAAGCGTCTGCAGCCTGTATTCAGCCGCAGATAATAGTGCCGCATTATATTTATCAAGGATTACAGGCTAAGAAAGACTTATATTTTAATTGCTTACTTAAATCCTTATATTGATATTATGTGCTTAAGTTGTTATAATTAGTAACAAGAGCAGAGGGGGATTAAAATGAGTAATTATGCTGTAACCTTGAATTATAATTGCCATTATGGCTATGTAGAATATAACGAAGTGGATAAGACTGCCGTAGTAACCTTGCCAGAGGCTGTTGCTGAAGCTAAGGCTGCTGTCGAAAAGTATCTGGCAACTCCGTTGAGCCTGGATGTGCCGCAGGGTGATACTATCCGTGATTTTGCTACGATAACGCTGGAGCCGCTTTCCAGTAAGGAGGCGTTTCAGGTAGCGCTCACCCGTCTTTGGGGTAAAACCGGCGTGCGTGTTGAATGGAGCATGCCTCCGGGAATGGCGGACGATATCGCCGCTGAGGTGTTGGCAGAAGCACATTAACTGCTGATTATTTTAGGGCAGACTCTTTATGTAGCAGAGTCTGCCCTTTTGTTTATATAATTTGTGTGAAGAATAGGAGAAATGCAGATGCTGGATATCAACAAATTACGCAATGCTTACAATGTTATTCACCGTATGAGCCAAAACAGACATCCTTTTGCCGAGGAGGAGCTTTCACTGGAGGTTGTACAGAGCGCGCAGGTTCAGGAGGCGCTTGCCGATGCCGCAGAGGTTATTGCTGTTTACGGCAAGATTATGAATCTGGTGTCGCAGAGCACGAGCTTTAAGGTTGCCCCCAAAACTCCTAAGGCAGTTAAAAGCAGCTTTGTTGTGGAGCAGGATGACCTGAGCAGGCTGCAGCCTATGACTGAAGCTACCAATATCACAAAGCTTGTAAAATATATTAATGATACCTTTGCAGATAAGGAAATGCATAATCTTACTACGGTAGAGCTTGGCAGATGGTTGGAACATACAGGTTATCTGCAGTTGCCGGAAGATGGGCGCAATAAAATTCCGACAGAAAAGGGTTCTGAGTTGGGTATTGTTACCGAAAAGCGTGTAAGACAAGCTACCGGAGAAATTTATTATATTAACTTTTATCCGCAGGCAGCGCAGCAGTTTATTTTTGATAATCTGCCTGCTGTGGCGGAGTTTTTGGCAAAGGAAAAAGAGGAGAAGCTTGCTGACGCATAACTTGCTGTTTCCGCATTGCCAGTAGACTGTTTTTGCGGTATAATATTTAATACAGCTTGGGCGGAAAGGCTTGAGTTCTGCCTGAGCTGTTGTTATGGTTCCGTAGCTCAGTAGGATAGAGCAACCGCCTCCTAAGCGGTAGGTCGCCAGTTCGATTCTGGCCGGGATCACCAGTAACCATGCGGTTTTCCAAATTCTGGAAAGCCGCTTTTTTCGTTTCCGCACCTTATTGACACCTTATTTTCAAATTTAGATAAAAATAAGGTATTTTTTGGTAAGTGTGTTTTTACGGTTGTCTATTTGATGCTTGCGCATTAACGTAAAAAGAAAGTTTACAACATGATATGCAAAAATGGAGTAAGGAAGAATTTGTTGATTTTATGATACAATTAAATCAACGTTATACATGGATGTGGTAATATTACTTGAAAATAACTTGCCCCTTGGCAGTTCATGCCAAGGGGCGTAGCAGCAAATCTATTATTTCAGATACGGAAGCAGCTTTTCTATTAGGCGATATACCTCTGTTCCCGGCGTGGATTGAGAAGCCTTCTTGCCTTTATTAATATTGGCAAGCTTCTTGGCATTGTTAATAGCCTGCTCCATATAAGGTTCCAAAAGCTGGTACATATCAGACCTGTTTTTCTTATATTCACTTGTGTTTAATTTGGCCAGGCATGAACTGAGCTTTGCCCAATATTCCTGACGATGTAAATTTGAGTGAATAAACGAGAAATGCAGCAGGAACCATAGTTCAATGCATTGATTTGACCAAAGCGCGTGATAAGTAGTTTCTTCGTTACTATAAGTACGGCAAAGGTCGACAACCTTATCAATGTTTTGCGCAGGAAAATCGTCAGTATCATAGACAATCCATACGTGCTTATAGATATTGGAGCTTTTGGCAACTTTTTGTTTTACTTTCTGTAAAAGGTTGAGAGTATTATCACCTACACCGATGATATCTAACTGCACTCTGCCGTGATATTTGCTGTTGATAGTGTTTTTGACACCTTGGAAGTAAGCCGGCTCTGTGCTTATGCCCTCGGTAGTTATAAGATGATACTCAGGCTGAATCTTTTTGGGAGTGTCACGTCTGGGTTTAAGCCAGGATTTCTTCAAGTCGCCTTTTTTCGGAGGTTTTAAGCTCATTGCCATTCACCATCCTTCAGCATATTCTGCAAGTATGGGTCTGCGCCGTAACGTCCTTCAAGATACTGCTTGTCATAAGCTGCGGTATTGTTGATACGCTCGTTATTTTCTTTGCGAATCTCATAGAGCGAGTACAGCTCACTGCTGTGGTTATCTCCTTCAGCGGCAAACCAAATCTCGTCACGGCGGTAAACAGTGTTTTTCATAGTTGCTATATCGTGAGAGGTGAAGATTAGTTGCGCTCCATGCGTATTTAGCTTAGGATTTTTAAACAGAGCTATGATGTAACGCAGCAGCTTCGGATGAAGATTGGCATCTAATTCGTCAATAACTGCTAGCCGGCCTTCTGCTAAAGCAATCAGTAGTATCGGCAATGCTGCAATGAGCTTTTTAGTACCATCGGATTCATCTTTATAGGATAACTCGTAGGTTTTTCCATGCAGTGTTCTTTGCATGATGAGTTGTTTGCTATCGTTGTCGTAGCGATAGCCGTTGATGTCAATACCCATGTCATTTAAAGCACTGATAATTTGCCGGCATATGGTTTTGTTATTAGACAGCATTATCTGTAATTCAGCTTCAGGATTAGCATAGCTGCGGATAATGCAGCTTTCAAGCCATTTTTGAGCGTCATTGATAGCAGGGATATCATAGTTGATTGCCAAGAACGATAAGTAGGGCATCTTTGGATTTACATCTCTATTTATTGATGCTTTATTTATACTGGAGCCTAAAGTAATAACTTTTTCTTCTCGGTCAAAAACATGGGCGGTGCGTTTGCCGCCTATTTTTTTTCTGTCCAGTGCTTCGGCAATGATTTCATCATGAAGCATAGAAAGGTAATAGCGGTACTCATATCCGTTGGTACGGAAGTAAAGTAGAAATTCTGTAGGCTCACTAGAGGTTTTTTCATCAAACAGGAAGGGCGTGCAAGATACTTTTTGCTGTACTATAAGCTTAGTACGAGTTTTTTCCATATCGTAGATAGGTTTTACTACGGTGGAGATAAGGCAGGTTAAAGCCTGCAGCATATTTGTTTTACCGCCACCATTAGGTCCATAGATAGCTGCTACGGGTAGAAGGTTACTAGCTGGCTTACAGTCAATAATATTTTCGGCAAACTCAGGTAGGTTAGCTGCCTGCATATCGAAGACAGTTTCATCTTTATAGGATCTGAAATTTTTAAATGAAAATTGGCAGAGCATGAAATCAACTCCTTTCATGCTCATTGTAACATTAAAAACGCCAAAAATCAATTTTATAAGCCTATTTTAGAAAATATTTTACTGAAAATAGCATATAAAATCAAAAAAATGGCGTTGTTAGCTGGAGCGTTATCTTCTTATATATTCCTTGACTACAAGTAAACTGAAGTTATATCTTTGCAGCAGTTCATTTATTGTGTTCTTTAGGTAAACTGTATCCTGTCAGATTAGAGGTAACTAGAGTCTGTCAAGATAGCTTACAGAGTTTAAAATGATAAGTAGTGTGAGCAGATAACACTAAAGGCGTTTTACCTGACTGCGGTAGAACGCCTTTAAAAATCCCCGAATTACTTATTCACCTTCGCCATAAACTTTTCATTATCAATAATAAAACGCTCATGCGTACCCTTACCGATAACGCCCTTGCTGTCAGCAGCACTCACCTCAAAGGTCAGCTTGCGTCCGTCAACCGCAGTCAGCTTAGCGGTAGCGGTAACACTGTCGCCCATAGCGGTAGCGCGGTCATGTGTAATATTCAGGCTGATGCCTACACTGCCGCTGCCCTCCTCCAGATGAGCATTGACTGCGGCGCAGGCAGCCTCCTCCATCAGTGCGCACATAGCAGGAGTCGCAAAAACAGCCAAAGAGCCGCTTTTCATAGTAGCGGCAATATTAGCCTCGGTTACGGTTACATTAGCGGTGCCGGTAAGTCCGGTATGTAAATTTGTCATGCTTAATACCCTCTTTCAATAATCAAATCATACGCTTATATCATAAAGTATTATCGTTCTGCTGACAAGTCCTAAATGCAAGGATAAGAATTTTTTGCCTGTATATTGCAGGAATTGTTTACTTAGCGCCGAATTATAACAATATAAGCAAAAATGAAATGATGGCTGGAGGTGTAGAACCATGGCTTTAGAATTTAACAAAACCTCGTATTTGAAGATTTATACAGGTGAGGATGTTCTCTTTGAGGATATTCCGCTTTATAAAGCAATCCTGCGTGAAGCACGCTCTTTGGGCCTTGCCGGCGGTACTGTTATCAAGGGTATTGAAGGCTATGCTAGCAAGGTGCGCGGTGTCGGCCGTGCTGTCAGCACATTTATTAGCGGCAATGCCAATTTTCCGGTTATTGTGGAGCTGGTAGATAAAAAGGAAAACCTCGAAAAGATTCTGCCGTTTCTGGAAAAGAACGCTACCCATGCTCTGGTGGTTATGGGCGAGGCCGATTACCTGGTAACCGATTTTATGCGCAAGGCAGAGAGCTACAAGGATATCAACAACGGCTCACCGGAGCCAAGCTACCTGCGTAAGCAAAAGGAACAACAGCAATAAGCTGATAAACCGCAGTAAAAAAATGAGGCTGCGGTTTTTTTATGGGATATAATAAGGAGGAGAATTTATGTATGATGTAGCTATTATCGGTGGCGGTCCTGCCGCAATTTTTGCCGCCTATGAGTTTGTGCTGAAGTATCCGCAGCTGAAGGTTATTATGCTGGAGGCCGGCAATACGATTGAAAAGCGCTTCTGCCCGCTGGCAGCCAAGAAGGTTGACCACTGCATTAACTGCAACCCCTGCAGCATTATGCGCGGCTTTGGCGGTGCCGGTGCTTTTTCGGACGGCAAATATAATTTTACGACGGAATTCGGCGGCTGGCTGAACGAATATCTGCCGGAGGACAAGGTTATCGAGCTGATTGATTATGTTGATGAGCTGAACTGCCGTCATGGTGCTCCCGGTGAATATTTTTCTACCAAGAACAGCAAAATAGGCGTGCAGGCGCTGAAATACGACTTGCATCTGCTGAACGCCAAGGTACGCCATCTGGGTACGGAAAATAATCTGGTGATTATGGAAAACATCCATAAGTTTTTGGAGGATAAAATTGAAATCCGTTGCAATACTGCGGTTGAAGAAATCTGCCGCCAGGAGGACGGAACCTTCGTGCTGGAGCTCAACAAGGGCGAGGCAGTGCCGTGCAAGTATCTGATTGCCGCTCCCGGCCGCGCCGGTGCGGAATGGTACACAGAGCAGTGCGCCAAGATGGGCCTTGATTTTATCAATAATCAGGTGGATATCGGCGTGCGTGTGGAGGTGCCGGCAGAGGTGTTCAAGCATATCACTGACGAGGTGTATGAAGCAAAAATTTTGTACCGCACCTCGCTTTATAATGACGTTGTGCGTACCTTCTGCATGAATCCCTACGGCTATGTGGTAGCGGAAAATACGGACGGCATTATTACGGTTAACGGCCACAGCTACCGCGACCCCAAAATGCACAGCAAGAACACCAACTTTGCGCTTTTGGTGAGCAGCAAGTTCACCGAGCCCTTCCACGAGCCTCTGCAGTACGGCAAGCGTATCGCTTCCTTCTCCAACATGCTTGGAGGCGGCGTGCTGGTGCAGCGCTTCGGCGATCTGGTGAAGGGCAGACGCACGAATGAGAAGCGTATGCTCAAGAGCTTTACCAAACCGACGCTCAGTGCAACGCCGGGAGATTTAAGTTTGGTCTTGCCTAAACGCCATCTTGATGATATTATTGAAATGATTTATGCTTTGGATAAGATTGCTCCCGGTATGGCGAATGCGGATACGCTGCTTTACGGCGTAGAGGTAAAATTCTACAGCGCACGCCTCGAGCTGGACAGCAATCTGGAAACCAAGGTTGCGAATATGTTTGCGGTAGGCGACGGTGCCGGTATTACACGCGGATTATCGCAGGCGAGTGCCAGCGGTGTCTGGGCGGCGCGCGTCATTGGTGCCCGTGCCTGCGGACAGAAGAATTAAGGAAGGTGCCTTTTTAGATGAATTTTGAGTTTTTTGCGTTTCTGGTATTTATGTCTTTCGTTTCCTTTGCGGTAGCCTTTTTGGCTTATGGCATGGTAGTGCGCTTTATGGGTAAGGACGGCTTCCTCGCCCGCATGGGACAGATTATCCTGGTGCCTGCATGTATCGTTATCTATGACTTTATTACGATGGCTGCACCGCAGAGCTACCGTTATATTATCGGCAGCATTCCTTTGGTGCTGATTGCCGGCATTGCGATTTATTTCCGCTTTGTGAAGGGCGAAAACTTTGCCGAGGCTAAGGAGCAATCTCCTTCCGAGCTGGCAAAGCTGGCTGACGAGCCGAAAAAGTTCAGCAAGAAATCTGCCCGCATCCACGAAAAAAGAAAAAATCGCGGTCGCGAGTAATTTAAGCAGGAATTTTTGCGCTAAGGCAGAATATATAACGTAAGAAGAAAAAAAGCCTCTTCTTGTAGAAAATATAATAAATAAATTACAATATGTGCATTATTATGGAGGTGCGTTGTTATGTTTAAAAAGATTCTTGTTCCTGTAGATGGCAGTGAAGGCTCCTGGAGAGCACTGGATACTGCTGTAGAGCTTGGCAAAAAGTTTGGCGGCGAACTGCATGTAATCAATGTAATCCAACCATATAATAATGCTGCTTTGCTGGCAGTGCCTCTGGATCATGCAACTGTAAGCCAAGGCAACAGTGAGCTGGAGAAAATCGGTGACAAGGTTCTCGAAATGGCGCAGGAGCGTCTGAGCACCTACGAAGGCGAAACCAAATTCAGTCTGGAGGTTGGCCATCCGTCCGAACGCATCATTGCTATGGCTAAAAAGACCGGCGCAGATGCTATCGTAATCGGCAGCCGTGGCCTTTCCGGTATTGCTGAATTCTTCCTTGGCAGCGTAAGCTCTAAGGTTGCTCAATATGCAAATGTACCTGTGCTGATTGTAAAATAAAATGCTTAAACGCATTCTTGTACCTATTGACGGTACGGAGCATTCCTGGAGAGCATTGGAATATGCCTGTGAGCTTGTAAGCTATACGCGTGGTTCGCTGGTGGTTATGACGGTGGTTTCCGGCAGAATGAAACAGCATATTGTGGAATTTGGAAGCGATTGCCTGTATGCTCAGATGGGTGATGAAGTGCTTGATGCCGCACATGCGATTCTCAGCGGCAAGAACATTGACTGCACCTATTTGCTGGAAAACGACAACGATATTGCCGAAAGCATCCTGCGCGCGGTAGGTGAGCAAGATTGTGACGGTATCGTGCTGGGCAGCAGAGGCATGGGAGTTTTGGAAGGCTTGTTCCGCAATAGTGTCAGCAGCGTCATAGTGGAAAACGCTGATGTGCCTGTGACAATTGTTAAGTAAATATGCAAAAAATTAACGAGTACGCCGGGGTTCGTCCTGTGCGTACTCGTTTTGTTATGCTTATAATTTGCTTTGGCTGATGAAGCCGAGAAACTCCTTGACGTAGCTTGGCAGCAGATAATTTTTGCGGTAGATGAGGTAGAGGCTGCGTTCGGAAAAAGCCTGCGGCAGCTCGAAGGCCAGCAAACGTTTTTCCTGCAGAAAGTTGTGTGCCGCCTTTTCCGAGATAATGGAAATGCCCATGCCGCCGGCGACAAGGTTTTTGATGGTTTCCTGATCGTTGACGCGGGCAATAATCTGCAGCTCGTCCTCGGAAATACCGCTGTGCGCCAGAAAGTTATCGGCCATTTTTTTGCTGCCGCTGCCCTTTTCGCGCAGAATCAGCGGCTCGCGCAAAAGCTCCGGCAGTATATTTTCCTTTTGCTGCTTATAGCGCAGAAAATGCTCGTTGACCGGGGTGATGACTACCATGCGGTCGCGGCAGAAGGGCTGGCAGCAGAAGTCGCTGTCCTCGCAGCTCATGCCGATAAAGCCAAGGTTGAACAGTCCGTCCTTCAGGCCGTTGATGATGCCTTGACTGTCGCTCTGATGAATGATGAAGTAAATATCCTGATGCAATTTGCCGAAGTCCGCCAAAAGCTGCGGCAGGATATAAGCTGAGGGGATGGTGGAGGCGCCGAGGTGGATGATGCGCCGGCTTTCGATGGAGCAGGCCTGAATCATGCGCTCCTTCAGCTCCAGAATATTCAGCGCGTATTCGTAAAGCTCGCGTCCCTTGGGTGTTATCTGCAGGCTTTTGGTGGTACGCAGAATGAGCTTGGTGTTAAGCTCGCTTTCCAGCTGGTGGATATGCGTGCTGACGGTGGACTGCGATACGAAAAGCTTGCCTGCAGCCTGCGTGAAGCTTTCCTCCTGCACTACGGTGACAAAGCTTTGCAGCTGTTTAAAGTCCATGGGCGAGCACCTCTTTCAATGCTTGCAGGGCAACATTGACTTCCTCTGCAGTATTGTGCCAACCGAAGGAAAAGCGCAGTGTGCCCGTGGGATAGGTTTCGAGCGTTTTGTGAGCGTTGGGGGCGCAGTGCAGGCCTACGCGCGTAGTAATGGCGTATTTGTCCGCTAAGATGAAGGCCAGCTCTGCTATATCTGTTATATCTGTACTGATAGAAACAACACCTACGCGTTCGCTGCAGTTCCTTTTGCCGACGATGCGCAATAAGTTTTGCGCTTCTAATTGCTGCAGTCCGTCTAAAAACTGCTGCGTAAGCGTCAGCTCGTGCATGCGGATTTTATCAATGCCCTGCTGCTGCATCCATGTAATAGAAGCATGCAGACCGGCGATGCCCGGCAGGTTGAGCGTGCCTGCCTCGAATTTATCGGGCATGAAGCGGGGAGTGTGCTCCGTATGGCTGAGGCTGCCGGTGCCGCCGACAATGAGCGGTGTTATTTCGTCAATAATGCTTTCGCGCAGCACAAAGCCGCCGATGCCTTGAGGTGCCAGGAGTCCCTTGTGCCCCGTAAAGGCGAGAGCGTCGATGTGCATTTCCTGCATGTTGATGGGAACGACGCCGGCGCTTTGCGCACTGTCGACGATGAATTTCAGCTTGTGCTTGTGGCAGAAGCTGCCGATTGCTGCCAAGGGCTGCAGCGTGCCGCAGACATTGCTGGCGTGCGTCATGATGATTGCTTTGGTGTTGGGGCGCACAAGCTGCGGCAAAGCGTCTAAACGCAGTGCACCATCTGCGTCGCAGGGGATGCGGCTGAAGGTGATGGCATCGGTGGGAGCGTTGTCAGTCGTAAGCTCTGTGCCGATTTGCTGGAGCGGACGCATGACGGCGTTGTGCTCCATTGCGGTAACAAGCACATGGTCGCCGCTGTGCAGCAGTCCTTTGATGATGATATTCAGGCTTTCGGTAATGTTCTTCGTCAAGACAACATTTTTGCTGTCCTCGCCGCCGAAAAAACGGCAAAGCTGCTCGCGGGTGGCAAAAACAAGGTCCTCGCTGCTTGCAGCGCAGGTACCGCGGCTGATGTTGGTGCCTGCATGTGTAATATATTGATAAACTGCGTCAGCAACTGTCTGTGGCTTGGGAAAGGTGGTGCTGGCGTTGTCGAGATAAATTTGCTGCATTTTCCGTACCTCCTCATGTTACGCTTATTCTATCATATAATTATCTGAAAAGCTAATAAATCAATCAGCTTTATCTATAAATGATATTGGTATAAGCATGTGGGCTATGATATACTTTTGTCGAAGAAATATTTTGGGGAGGCTTTTTATGAAAAATGAACAAGTAACGATTGTTGCAACAGGTGCGGTTATCGGTCTGGTGGCAGCAATGCTGGTGTTTTTCGGCAATCCGGCCAACATGGGCCTGTGTATTGCCTGCTTTTTGCGTGATACTGCCGGCGGTTTGGGACTGCATGCCGCTAAGGCTGTGCAGTACATCCGTCCGGAAATCAGCGGTCTGGTGCTGGGCGCCTTGGCTGCAGCTTATATGCACGGCGAGTTTTCGCCGAAGGGCGGCAGCTCTCCGCTGACACGTTTTGTGCTGGGCTTTTTTGCGATGATCGGTTGTCTGATGTTTTTAGGCTGTCCGTTCAGAATGCTGCTGCGTATTGCCGGCGGTGACTTGAACGCTGTTGTCGGTCTGGTTGGCTTTGCGGCAGGCATTTATGCCGGGATTTTCTTTCTGAACCATGGCTACAGCCTGAAGCGTACCTATAAAATGACGGCAGCGGAGGGCAGCATTATGTCGGTGATTGCCGTTGTACTGTTGGTGCTGCTCGTTGCCGCACCGGCCTTCATCCACTTTACCAAGGCGGGCGGCGGCCCCGGTGCCAAGCATGCGGCTGTTGCTGTGAGCCTGATTGCTGCAGTAGCAGTCGGTTATCTTACGCAGCGCACACGCTTCTGCATGATTGCCGGTATCCGCGATTTTATTCTCTTTAGAGAAACTAAAATGCTGTGGGGTTTTGTGGCTGTTGTTGCGGCAGCTGCTGCCTGCAATGTTGTGCTGACCTCCGTAACCGGCGGTGCCTTTTTCAAGGTTGGCTTTGCGGCGCAGCCTATTGCGCACACCGATGCGCTGTGGAACGTGCTGGGACTTTTCTTGGCGGGTTTTGCCTGCGTACTCTTGGGCGGTTGCCCGATGCGTCAGCTGGTGCTGTCCGGCGAAGGTAACTCCGACAGCGCAGTAACTTTGCTGGGCTTTATCGTGGGTGCGGCCTTTGCGCATAACTTCGGTCTGGCATCCAGCGGCAAAGGTCCTACTGCCAACGGTCAGATTGCTGTTGTTATCGGTATTGTTGTTGTTACTGTGATTGCTTATCTGAATACATATAAAAAGTGAGGAAACGCTATGAAAACTATTGATGCAAGAGGACTTTCCTGTCCCGAACCTGTTATCCTGACGCGTCAGGCGATGATGAGCGGCGAGGCTGCTTATGAGGTAATCGTGGATAATAATACTTCCAAGGAAAATGTAACACGCTACGCACAGCATCAGGGCTATAAGGTTGCTGTAAGCGAGCAGGACGGCGAATTTACTCTGTCCCTGAGCAAATGATGCAGTATATTGCAACGTTCTTTTCGCATTTCGGTGCGGTGCGCTTTCAGCATCTTTGCACGGAGCGCGGCTGGCAGGCGCAGGTGCGCCCCGTGCCGCGCAGCCTGAGCAGCAGCTGCGGTACCTGCGTATTTTTTAAAACAGAGGCGTTGGAAGATGCAGCGTCTTTGCAGACACCGGAGCTGGAGCAGATAGTGCGTGAGCGGGAGGATGGCTACGAGGTTTTGTATACTGCTGCCGAATAAGCGGAGGTTTGAGATATGGAAAACGAAGTAAAGCTGACGAAGCTGGCGAGCTGTGCGGGCTGCGGTGCCAAGGTGGGTGCCGGTACGTTGTGCAATTTGCTGGAGGGCTTTCAGTCACATTATGATCCTAATCTTTTGGTAGGCTACGATAAAAGCGACGATGCCAGTGTTTATCGGGTGAGTGACGAGCTGGCGATTGTGCAGACAACGGATTTCTTTCCGCCGATTGTCGACGATCCGTTTATGTACGGACAGATTGCGGCGACGAACGCTTTGAGTGATGTTTATGCTATGGGCGGTGAACCGAAGCTGGCGCTGAATATCATGTGCATTCCCGAGAAGATGGACAAGGCAACCGTGCAGGAGATTTTGCGCGGCGGTTATGCTAAGGCCTATGAAGCAGGTGCAATTATCACCGGCGGCCACACCATTCACGGCGCGGAGCCGATTTACGGCTTGGCGGTGACAGGCTTTGTGAAGCCTGAAAATGTGTGGACGAACAGCGGCGCGCAACCCGGTGACGTTTTGCTTTTGACGAAGCCTTTGGGCGTGGGTATTCTGACAACGGCGGCAAAGGCCGGCTTAGTAGAGCAGGAGCTGCTCGATAAGCTGTATGTGCAGATGAGTACGCTCAATAAATATGCGCATGATGTGCTTGTGAACTACAGCGTGCATGCCTGCACCGACGTGACAGGCTTTGCGCTTTTGGGACACAGTCTGGAGATGGCGCAGGGTAGCGGCGTTACCGTGCACCTGAAGGCGCAGGCTGTGCCCTATCACGAGGAAGCATACGAGATGGCGGATATGGGTTTTATTCCTGCCGGCGCCTATCGCAACCGTGATTTTGCCGAAGCAGGTGTGCGCGTGGTGGGAGCTGTCGCGCGTGCGCTGCAGGATATTTTTTACGACCCGCAGACGAGCGGAGGCCTGCTGTGTGCTGTTCCCGCGGCGGAGGCAGAAGCTTGTCTGGCAGAGCTGCGGGCTGTTGCTCCGAGCACGCGGATTATTGGCTATGTGACCGAAAAACTTGACAGTGCGATTTATCTGGAAGCATAAATATTTTCAAGATGCTGCTTAACCGGCGGCATCTTTTTTCACATTTTATTTGCGCAAAAATGCTGTATACATTTATGCAGATATTTTACAAACAAGGCTGAGTAGTGTATACTAATTATATGAACCGGAAAGTTTTTCCTGTAAAAATTAAGGTCAAGTAATTTTGTGATTTCAAGAAAGAAGGGAATCCAATGGTAAAAATGAAAACAATGGACGGCAACACAGCTGCTGCGTATATTTCCTACGCATTTACCGATGTTGCTGCAATTTATCCTATTACTCCGTCCTCGCCGATGGCTGAGGTTGTCGATGAATGGGCTGCCCAAGGCAAAAAGAACATTTTCGGGCAAACCGTTAAGCTGATGGAAATGCAGTCCGAGGCAGGTGCCTCCGGCGCAGTTCACGGCTCCCTGCAGGCAGGTGCGCTGACTACTACCTACACCGCATCTCAAGGCTTGCTTTTGATGATTCCTAATATGTATAAAATGGCCGGCGAGCTGCTGCCCGCAGTTTTCCACGTTTCCGCACGTGCTCTGGCAACAAGCTCTCTGTCTATCTTCGGTGACCACCAGGACGTTATGGCTACTCGTCAGACCGGCTTCGCATTGTTGGCTGAAGGCAGCGTACAGGAGGTTATGGATCTGGCAGGCGTAGCACATTTGAGTGCTATCAAAGGTCGCGTACCGTTCCTGAACTTCTTCGACGGCTTCCGTACCTCCCATGAAATCCAGAAGATTGAGGTTATGGATTATGCTAATCTTGAAAAGCTGCTGGATAAGGATGCGGTAGATGCATTCCGTAAACGCGGCCTGAACCCGGATAATCCAGTTATCCGCGGCACCGCACAAAATCCGGATATTTACTTCCAGACCCGCGAGGCTGTTAACACCTATTACAATGCTCTGCCGGAAATCGTAGAGGATTACATGGGCGAAATCAGTAAGCTGACCGGCCGTGAATATCATCTGTTCAACTATTACGGCGCTGAGGATGCAGAAGATATCATCATCATCATGGGCTCTGCTTCCGAAACTGTCCGCACTGTTGTTGAAAAGCTCAACGCAGAAGGCAAAAAGGTTGGCGTACTCGTAGTTCACCTGTATCGTCCGTTCAGCATCGAGCACTTCATGGGCGCAATTCCGCAAAGCGTAAAACGTATCGCTGTTTTGGACCGCACCAAAGAACCGGGCGCTTTCGGCGAACCGCTGTATCTTGATGTACGTGCTGCCTTCTATGCAAGCGACCGCAAGCCTATGATTATCGGCGGCCGTTACGGCTTGGGCTCCAAAGATCTGCTGCCCGGCGATATCGTAGCTGTATTCGATAATCTGGCAAGTTCAGAGCCGAAAAACAACTTCACCATCAGCATCACTGATGATGTAACCAATACCTCTCTGCCGTGCGTAGCAGGCGTGGACGTAACTCCTGCAGGCACCAAGGGCTGCAAATTCTGGGGCTTGGGCAGTGATGGTACCGTTGGCGCCAACAAGAGTGCTATCAAAATCATCGGTGACCACACCGATATGTACGCTCAAGGCTACTTCTCCTACGACAGTAAAAAATCCGGCGGCGTAACCGTTTCCCATCTGCGCTTCGGTCATACCCCGATTATGGCACCGTACCTGATTGATGCTGCCGATTTTGTTGCAGTACACAATCAGTCCTATGTTCATAAATATGATGTAACCGCAGGCCTGAAAAAAGGCGGCACCTTCCTGCTGAACTGCAACTGGAGCGCTGAGGACCTCGACGCACAGCTGCCCGGTCAGCTCAAACGTTACATCGCTAAAAACGATATCAAATTCTACATCATTGATGCTGTTAAGATTGCTCAGGAAATCGGTCTGGGCGGCCGCATCAACATGATTATGCAGTCTGCTTTCTTCAAGCTGGCTGATATTATTCCCCTGGCTGACGCTGTGAAATACCTGAAGGATGCTGTTGAGCATTCCTACGGTAAGAAAGGCCAGAACATTGTCGACATGAACAACGCTGCTATCGACAAAGGCATCGATGCTATTGTTGCTGTTGATGTTCCGGCAAGCTGGGCTGAGGCCGGCGATACTGCTGCCGAAGCTGCAACCGGCAACGAATTCGTTGACAAGCTGCTCGTTCCGATGAACAAGCTGGAAGGCGACAAGCTGCCGGTAAGCGCTTTTGCTGATTATGCAGACGGCACCTTCCCGAGCGGTACTGCCGCTTATGAAAAACGCGGCATCGCTATCGACGTACCGGAATGGCAGATGGACACCTGTATCCAATGTAACCAGTGCGCCTTCGTTTGCCCGCATGCTGCTATCCGTCCGGTTCTCATGACCGAGGAAGAAGCTGCCAAGGCTCCGGCAACTCTGCCGAGCAAGCCTGCTATCGGCGCTAAAGGCCTGATGTTCGGCATTAGCATCTCCCCGCTGGATTGCACCGGCTGCGGCAACTGCGCTCAGGTATGCCCGGCTCCGAAAGCCAAAGCTCTCGTTATGAAGCCGCTCGATACTCAGCTTGATAAAGCTGCTGCATGGGAATACAGCCAGAAGGAGGTTGCTCCGAAGGCAAATCCGCTCAACAAGAAGACCATGAAGGGTATTCAGTTCGAGCAGCCGCTGCTTGAGTTCAGCGGTGCGTGCGCAGGCTGCGGCGAAACTCCGTATGCTAAGCTCGTAACCCAGCTGGTTGGTGACCGTATGATGATTGCCAATGCAACAGGCTGTACCTCTATCTGGGGTGCATCCGCTCCGTCCATGCCGTATACCAAAAACTGCAAGGGTCATGGTCCGAGTTGGGCAAACTCCCTCTTCGAGGATAACGCTGAATATGGCTTAGGCATGTTTCTGGGCGTTAAACAATCCCGTGAGCGTGTAGAAGAAATGGTAAAGGCTATGCTGGAAGGCGAGCTGCCTGAGGATCTCAAGGCTGCGCTGACCGATTGGCTGGAGCATGTCAACGACAGCGAAGGCACTCGTGAACGTGCCGAAGCGCTGACTGCTGCACTGGAAAAATATAAAGACAACTGTGATAAATGCGCTGCTCTGTATGACGAAAAGCAATTCTTCGTTAAACGCAGCCACTGGATCTTCGGCGGTGACGGCTGGGCTTATGATATCGGCTACGGCGGTCTGGACCATGTACTGGCATCCGGCGAAAATGTCAATGTCATGGTATTCGATACCGAGGTATATTCCAATACCGGCGGTCAATCCTCCAAATCTACTCCGACTGCGGCAATCGCTAAATTTGCTGCCAGCGGCAAAAAGACCAAGAAGAAAGACCTTGGCATGATGGCTATGAGCTATGGCTATGTATATGTTGCACAGGTTGCTATGGGCGCCGACAAGAACCAGACTCTGAAGGCAATTGCCGAAGCAGAGGCTTATGATGGTCCGTCCCTGATTATTGCTTACGCACCTTGCATTAACCACGGCCTGAAGGTTGGCATGGGCTGCAGCCAGCTCGAAGAAAAACGTGCTGTTGACTGCGGTTACTGGGCAACCTACCGCTTCAATCCGGAACTGAAGGAGCAAGGCAAGAATCCGTTCATTCTGGACAGCAAAGAGCCTACCGCAAACTTCCGTGACTTCCTGATGGGCGAAGTTCGTTTCAGCTCCCTGCAGAAGATGTTCCCGGATACTGCGGAAGCATTGTTCGAGAAGACCGAGAAGGACGCTATGACTCGTTTGGACGGCTACAAAAAGCTGGCAGGCAAGGAATAAAATTCTTGCTTAATAAAAAATAAGCCGTGCTGCGTAAGCGGCACGGCAAAAAAAAATAAAATTATTAAACTGACCTTCTGAAGTTAGACTTAAAAATCTAATTTTAGAAGGTTGATTTTTTATTAAAAAAAATTACTTTCAAAAAGATTTTGAAGAATATTTTTGTGGAGTAAAAGCAGTATATGAAAAACTAATGTTGCTATTAAGTATTATGTTTAGAAATTTGTAGTTGTATATTCTTGTGATTTGATGTCACTTTCAATGAGATATATTGAAATACAAATAATTGCTAGTGATGATAAACGGTGTTATAATTAAAAATGAATATTTTATTTGGAGGAGCGGTTATTAATGGAGTTTTTTATGGCTTATCAAACTTATATTGTCAATTCGTTTTTTGCTGGTATCATAGTTTGGGTAATACAAAGGTACTATGCTAATTTTTATAGTCAGTGTGACAAAATTAGTATGGCTCTTGAGAAAACAGCACAAGAATTAAAAAAAATCAGAAAAGATGAGTATGAATTAAGATATTACGATATTGATAATATAATTTCTGAAAATGAAGTTTTGAAAGAGTCTTGGAATGAGTATAAAAAAACTCTTACCGTTTATCAGGGGTTAGATAGTACTCATTTGTATTCTACGCAAGCAACTAGTGATTATATTAATTTTTCTACAGTTATCAGAAAGTTGAACATTGAATTTTGGCAGAATTTAGGTGGTGTTTTTACCGGCATTGGTATATTTGGTACATTTCTAGGACTAGTTATTGGTTTGTTCGGGGTTGATGTCACTACAGCTAATATTGATGCTATGAAAGCAAGCATTGGTAATTTGCTCAGTGGTATTTCAACAGCATTTTTAACATCAGTTATGGGTGTTTTATGTGCTTTGCTTTTTAATTGGCTTCATAATAGATGTATAACAAATGTTAAAGATAATCTGTCTGTTATTGTAGAAATGTTAGAAGATATGTATCCGCGAAGAACTCAGGAGAGATGGATGGCTGATGCATTGGCCCAAAATCAGCAGCAGACTGAGGCGTTACAGAATTTAAGTTCTGAATTAGCAATTGCATTAGGAGATCAGTTAGAACAAAAACTGAGTCCTAGTTTTGATAGACTTGTTAAGGATTTAGCAAAAATAATGCAAGAAAATTTAGCACCTACTTTACAAGGAGTAAAGGAAAGCTTAGATAATTTGAATAATGGCGGTGTAAAAGCTATTGGAGAGGGTATTAATGATGGCGTTGGTAATGAATTGAAAGGTTTTGCCAACACATTGATTGACTTGCAGAATAGTATGCAAAAAAGCTTTGCTGCTACACAACAAACAGGTGCAAGCGCTAATGAAAAATTGTCTAATATGGTTGACGAATTGACTGAGAAAATCGCGCAAGGATCTAGTGCTGCTTTGAAAGCGCAAAATGAGCAGATAGAAAAGATAGCTGAACAAATGCAGGAAGTTACAGATAAGATGAGCAAAGCAGCTGTTGCTGGTGGCGGAGAACTTTCGCGTGTAATAGCAGAGGTAACGTCTGTAATGAAAGGCTCAATTGATAGTGCAGCAGAAAAACAGAATGCTACATTAACAGCAACTTGTGAACAGATAAGAAGCGTACTGGCAGATGTGAACGAGAATTTAGTTAAGACTACTAATGACACGACAAAAGCACAGCAAACACAAGTAGAAGCAGCTGTTTTGCAGATGAACAGTATTATGAACAAGATGAATGAAGCTGCAGAAAGCAGTAATACTGAAATTACGAAAGCCATTGCAGAAGTAAGTCTGTTGTTGAAAGACACATTAAGTAGTACAGCTGTTAAGCAAAAGGAGACATTAGAAGAAACTTGTGAACAGATTAAAAATGCTCTTAATGATGTTAATGAAAATCTTAAGAAAGCAACGGATAAAATGGTAGAAGCTAGCGCTACTGCTAATGCTGCTTTGATTAATACAGTGGATACTGTAAAGAACAGAGCTGAAGATACAGCTAATATATACGTACAGAGTGCAGGCAAGCAAGCAGAAGCTATGGATAGTGCATCTGTTGCTATGAGGCAAAATTTGTCAGCTACAGTAGATAAACTGCAAGAATTGCTAGATGGGCATGATCATGCTATGACAAAAGCTTATAATGAATTTGATACTATTACACAAAAGGCAAGCACGATAGTCAACGAAGCTAGTGAGTCAGCAGAAAAATTTGCTGCAGCCGCAGTGCCAGTGACACAAGCAACTAATGGATTGCGAGAACAAATGGTAGAAGTCGTAAAAGCAAATACTGATTTCAACAAGGCGGTTAGCAGTCAAAATGCAGTTTTAGCAGAAACAGCACGTATGAATGAGATAGCTTTGAATAAATATCTGCAAAGTTTGGATTCTACCCAAAAGCAGTGGCAGGCATATGAAAAGCATTTTGCTGGAGTGAGTGGTGAATTGCAACGAACTTTTGAAGTATTGGAAAGTGGCATTAAAAATTACCAAACAACAACTGACCGTGGTTTGAAAAATACTTTAGCTGATTATGATAAGAGTATGACTAATACTATTACTGTATTAAGCGATCGTATTTCTGAATTGAATGAAATGACAGAGGCATTAGCTGACTCTGCAAAAGCCTTGCGTAAAAGTAGGAGCTTATGAGGTTTAACAAATGAGAAGATATAATCATGGGATTCCTGAGCAGGATAACGGAACATTTAATCTTAGTATTAGCGATTTAATGGCAGGTTTGTTAGCAATTTTTATCTTGGCTTTGGCATATTTCATATTGAACTTTAGTCAGAATACTGCTAAATTGACACAAAATAATATAGTGAGAGAAGAATTAGTTACGTCGTTGCGAGATGATATAGTGCAAATGGGAATCAAGGTTGATGTAGATGAAAAAAGAGGCATACTTCGTATACCAGAAAAAGCACTGTTTTTCAGAGTTGGACATGCTGAGGTAGACGATCCTGCTACTGTACGTAAAATAGGAGCAGTACTACTGAAAACTCTAAAGAGTGAAAAGTATAAGGGGAAAATAGAAACAGTGTTTATTGAGGGGCATACGGATAGTGATCCTACTGGAGCAGGTTCTATATATGCTTCAAACTGGGAACTGTCAACTCAGAGAGCCATTAATACTTGGAATGTCATGAAATCTGGAGATAATAAAGAATTAGCGGAATTGAAAAATGATGTAGTTCTTCTTAATAAAGAAGGACAAAAAGAATATATGCATGAATATGTGTTTTCTTGCAGTGGATATGGAGAAACTAGACCTATAGCTCCTAATGATGCTATGCATAAAAGCCAAAACCGCAGAATCGATATTCGTTTTACTATGGTGCCGCCGGTAGAAGAGGATAGTGATATTGTAAAAAGCGTTAGAGAAGGAATGCTTAAAAATGAAAAATGAGCTCTTGATAACCCTACAAAGACTACGTAATACTGTAAATGAAGGTAATAGTTATAAGCGCATATTATTAGAAAATGCAAGTAATAGTAAGATTAATACCTTAGCGATGGAAATGGAAAGAAAATATGGTATAGGTGTTAACCCTAGAGTAACAACGGATTTAGTTGCTTTGCAGAGTAAAGCTATAAGAATCTATAAAAATTCTGGGGAAACATTTAGTAATTCCGAAATTTCTAATTTACCGTTCATTTTGTATGCTAAGGGAACTAACTTTGACTTTTTTAATTTTTTGCTTACTAAGCATGTTGATTTGAGCAGAGAAACGCGTCTGCGTAGACTTTTATTTATATATTTTTATAATTATGCTGATAGTAGGGAAACCACAGCAATTGCTTCTAAAATTATGCTTCATTTTAGAAGTAAACAAGAGAATGATTTCAAAAGTCTTTTTCATAGGAAAATGTTTGTGTATAAAGATAACTTGTTTACTGGAGCTCGCAAATTATTAATGAATAGGATGTACCAGCAAAATGGCTTAAGGAATACCATTGAGAAAATTGGATTTAGTGGTATATTAGAGACTAGTAGGTTTGTTTTGCATACTTTAAAAGACTATTATATAAATGGAAGCAATGATAATCGAAAATACCAAATATTTAATGAATTATCTAAGACTAATTTTGCTGGTTATGAGTTTGTTTTACCAAGTATATTAGATAGCTTGATAATTTTAACGGATAAAAACAATGATGCTGAGTGGAAGAAGTGCTTGCTGAAAGTATGCCATGAAAAATTAGGAGATCCTCGGTTGCCGTTAAATCAAACAAGGTGGAATGGTACAGAAGGTGTTTCTCAAAAGGCGCAAAAGATTTATCTTAAGTGGCTGGCAAACAATGACCTTACATTATTTTTCAAGATTATCGATGAAACTGCCACCGACCGGATGTGGCGTTATAGAGATAAGTTTTGGCGTGCTTACCTTGATTATATTGTTAATACAAAAGTTTTCTTTGGTGTAGATGCTCAGAGAATAGCAAGACAAGTGGCGAAGGATGAACTATTGAATTATGGTTTATTAGATTATGGTTCTGAAAGTAATCATAGTGCCTTCTTATTTGAGATAGGGAAGTTTGCTTTTTGTGAATGGAGCCATAATGGAAAACTATATATATGGAGACGAGATGAAGCACCTGTACATTTCTATGATTACAAAACAAACAAATCGAAGATGTCAAGATCAATTTGTGTAGAATCTTTTATTCACTCAAGTGCTAATACTTATAGCTGGCAAAAAAAAGTAGCAGATTGGCTGGCTAAGAATTGTGGCATAAGAAAGAGTAGATTTGATTGGGAGTTAAAGTAATATGCATGATAAAATATGGCAGATAAATGAAAATGGTTTTTTCTTTGCAATAGGTTTACTTGAAGGAAAAAATACCATTCTTAAAGATTATCTAGAAATGTTAACTGTTAGCGATAAGGCGGAAAAAACAGTAGAGGGCTATTTACTTAGGCATGAGAAAGCAGTAGAACTTGCTTCGGATGAGCAGGAGCTTTTGACATTACCCAGTATATTTCCTTATCAATTTCGGGTTGAGAATGACAGGGGAAATGTAGCGTACAATACATTCCATTATCAGGTTTCTCTTTTGCAGCCGAATGGAGAAATTTTTATTAATCCGGAAATCATAGGCTCGTATGTGCGAATAGATAAATCTAGAGAGTATATTTTGCGTAGAGAGCAATATTTGCTCTTGACAACAGCGAAGCAGTGCAATGAGATCATAGGTAAGTTACCTAATGGTAGTAAAGTGCAAAAATATAATCTTGAAAATCTTAGCAAGATTAAACAGTACGGAAAAACAATTAACGCAGAATTTAGTGGGCATATCGAGTCAACTCAAGTTGTTTGTCCAGATAAGCTGAGTGTTGAATTTGTTAAGCAAGATGATTTAGGGTTATATCATCCAGAACCTGTTTTGTTAAAGACTGATGAAAACGGCAGTTATGAAATGCTAGATTCCAAGTTATTTCAGCAGGCTTTCAATAGAAGTGCTACTGCCAAAGATATTTATTTAGATAATAATAGAGTTAAGTATGTATGTGGTGAAGCTGTTAAGGCTGGATTAGAAAAAATTAAAACGACAGATAGTTTTTCGGAAGAAGAATATGAGAGATTCAAAACTAATCCTTGGCAATATTTTGAAGATGGGGTTTTTGAATTTCCTGAGGGCGTTTATTCTGACCGTGTATATGGTTTCATTAATAAAAATTATAAGTATTTTGGTGTAGAGGGATTAAATGAAGGTGGTTGGCTTCCAGAAGAAGGTACAACAGAGGTTAAACCTATAGATGTAGAAATTACAGATGAGTTTGTGGAAAAAGTTGATGAGGCACAATCTAAGGGGGAAACTACATTAGAGATAGAAGGTAAAATAATTGAAATAGATGAAAACCTTCTAGAGCGTATTGACAGATACAAAAGGAGGAAAGAAGAGAAAAAAGAAGCAGAATTTCCTAAAGAAAAACCCAAAGGGAAAAATGTTTTGGGAATAAAAACTAACGAACAAAGAATAGATTATTCTACAGATTATGATAATATACGAGAAAAGTCTGTGCTTATTAATGCTTTGAAGCCGGAAATTGAACTTTTTGAGCATCAAAAGGAAGGTATTGCTTGGATGTATAAGCAATGGTGTGATGGATATAAGGGAGTGCTTTTGGCTGATGATATGGGTTTGGGTAAAACTATGCAGACGTTAGCTTTTATTGCTGGCGTGAAAAAGCAGTTCCCGGCTAAGCTTGATGCTCCAGTGCTTATTGTTGCACCAGTAGCGCTTTTACGTAATTGGAAGGAAGAAGTCTTTAAGTTTATACCACAAGGTATTTTTTCCGATGTTGTTGAATTACATAGCACTGGTTTGCAGAATTTTAAAGAGAATGGAAAGCTGAAGCTTACGAATTTTGCTGAAGCATATAAGGATTGCATTGTTCAAACAACATATGAAACATTACGCAGTTGTCAACTGGAATTTGGTAAAGTTCCTTGGAGTATAGTTATTGTTGATGAAGCTCAGAAAATAAAAAATCCGTCAGCTAGTCAAACACAAGCTTTGAAGGGAATGAAATATGATTTCGCTATTTGTTTAAGTGGTACTCCCGTGGAAAATTCTTGGATTGATTTATGGAGTATTATGGATTTTGTTCAGCCAGGTAAACTTGGCAGCTTTTCTTGGTTTAATGACAATTACCAAAAAAAACTTAAGGCTAATAGATATGACACTGAAGCGATAAAACAATTAGGTACTGATTTGCAGATAAAGTTAGAACCGCTTTTTTTACGTCGTTTAAAATGTCGGCATCTTAGGGGATTACCTCAAAAACACGTAAAACTATGCAAAGCGATAATGCCTAAGGTGCAGGCTGAGACATATAAAAATGTGGTTCGTAATTTTAGAGAAGAAAAGGGATCAGCTTTTTCAGTTATTGCTAAGTTGAGGGATATATCTTTGCATCCAAGGTTATCAACAATGAGAGTAGAAAGCTTATCACCTGAAGAGGCGAATAAAATTATTAATGAGTCTGCGCGTTTGAAAAAAACTTTCGAAATTTTGATGAATGTGAGGTTGAAGAACGAAAAGGCGTTGTTGTTTGTTGTTAGCAAGAAAATGCAATTGTTGCTGCAATATTTAATTCAAGGATTTTTTGGGATTAAGGTACAAACTCCTATTAATGGAGATATGAATGGCACTAAAAGACAAACAGCTATAGACGATTTTAATGCAACTGATGGCTTTTCTGTTTTGATTCTTTCTCCTGAAGCTGCCGGAGTAGGGTTAAATATCGTATCGGCAAATCATGTGATACATCTTAGTAGAACTTGGAATCCTGCTAAGGAGGACCAAGCGACTGATAGAGCATATCGCATAGGACAGAAAAAAGATGTAACAGTTTATATACCTATAGCTTATTGTCCTGATTTGGGCGAAGGAAATTCCTTTGATGAAAAGCTGGAAGGGTTAATGTCATTTAAACGTAGTCTTAGTGAAAATGTGCTTTTCCCAACACTAGAATCAGCAGATGACATCAATAAGATGTTTGATGATCTGACAAAAGTTAGCGTGAACGGTGATGAAGTTTTGTATTGGCAAATAGAGGATATTGATAGATTGACTGGATTGGCCTTTGAGGAGGTAGTTTCCAAACTTTATCTGAAAATGGGGTATCAAACTATTAAGACACCTGCTTCTAATGATAAGGGAGCAGATGTCATAGCATGGAAAGATAATGCACGTAAAGAAGGTTTACTGATTCAGTGCAAACAAACAGCGGGAAATAGTAATATGAATGCTGGCGGTGTACAAGAAATATATAGTGCCAAGGCTTTTTATGAAGCCCGTTATACATGTAAATTTCAGACGCTTGTAATTACTAATGCTAATGATTTTACTGCAAATGCTAAAGAACTGGCATTACAAAATGATGTTACATTAGTTGCACGCAATCAATTGGTAGCTCTCTTGAATCAATATCCTGTTGCTAAAATGTAGATGTGTAATCTATGAGAGAAGTTTTGAGTGGCAACATATTATACGTTCTCTAATATGTGTGGCAACTTTTTATGCCTAAAAACAAAGAAAATCCCGGCATGGTTCCTTCAAAAACCATAACCGGGATTTTTTCGTCAAGAAATTAAGTAGCGGCTTATTTTACCAATGCTGCCAGCGCTTCCTTGTCGTGCAGGCCGACTGCGGATTTTACCAGCTTGCCGCTTTTGAAAACCAACAGGCTGGGGATGCTCATGATAGCAAATTTTTCTGCCAGCTCCGGATTATCATCAACGTTGCATTTGGTAATCTTGATATCGCTGTGCTCCTGAGCGAAGGCTTCCAGAATCGGAGCTTGCATACGGCAGGGGCCGCACCAGGATGCCCAAAAATCAACGAGAACTGTTTGGGTAGAGTTGGTAACCTCCTGCTCAAAGTTTGCTGTAGTAATTTCTAATGCCATAATTATCACTCCTTCAGTGTTTGGATAAAAATTTTGGTTATTTATTGCTGTTTTCGTCTGTCTTATGTTGGCGCAAAAACTTTAACGCTGTCAGGCCGGCGCGTGCGCCTTCGTGTACTGCCTTAGCCACCTGCATCAGTCCACCTGTGCAGTCGCCGGCAGCGAAAAGTCCGGGGATGTTAGTCGCTCCATCGCCGTCGATACGGATGAAGCGTCCGTTCAGCTCTGCGCCGAGTTTGCGCGCCATATCGGTGCTGTCTGCAGTACCTAAGGCAATGAACAAGCCGTCGACGGCCAGCGTGCTGCCGTCGGTAAAGCGGATGCTGCTGAGCTTGCCGTTGCCTTCTACTGCCTGCAGCACAGAGGTGTTTACCTCAAAGCCTGCAGCCTTGGCTGCGTCACCGCTTTGCCCGTTGGTCAGGATGGTGACGCTGCCTGCCAGCTGCTTAAGATAAGCCGCCTCGTGCAGAGCGTAGGCACCGTTGCCTAAAACCGCCACCCGCTTTTTGCGGAAGAAGAAGCCGTCGCAAACAGCACAATAGCTTATGCCCTTGCCCTCCAGCTCGATAAGGCCGGGAAGGTTGAGCGTAATATTTTTGCTGCCGGTAGCCAGAACAAGAGCTTCCGTTTGCAGCTGCTCGGCCGTGTTTTTTAAGCTGAGCGTGAAGCAGTCAGTGTATTCAACGCCGAGTACCTCATCCTGCAAAATTTCTACGCCCAGCGAGCGTGCCTGCTCCAGTCCTGCTGCATAAAGCTTGGCTCCGGAAGCGGCAATGCCGTAGTAGTTGTCAATTTTATGTGCCTTGGCCAGTGCGCCGGGGCCGTTTTCAATGATGCATACCTTTTGACCGGCGCGCGCCAGATAAAGAGCGGCACTTACTCCGGCGGGACCGCCGCCGATAATAATTGCTTGCTTAATATTGTTAGTCATAGGCAGCCTCCTGTAAATATAAACTGAGATAAAACGGAAAATTATTCTTTATTTTATTATAACTCAGTTTGCAAAATTTTTCTGCAAAATAATAGTGAATTAGCAGTTGGCAGAGGTGCTGTTATCTTTTGGTTTATCAGCTTCTGATTGTGCTTTGGCAGGCTGTTCGGTAACATTTTCCTGCAGCGGAGTTTCAAAATAAAGACTGGTGCTGGGGAAGGCGCAGCTTACGCCCACCTCTTCAAGCAGCTCCAATGTATGCAGGTTGATTTCCTGCATAATGTTGAGGTATTCGAGGTGCTTGCCTGTTTTGGCGTAGCAGACAACACGTATATCAAGGCTGCTGCTGTTATAGGTGAGAAAATGAACGCGTACATCATTTTCATCAATAAGCGTGAGATCCTCCAGATAATTTTTCAGTTTGAAGATAAATTCCTCGATTTGGGCAGCCGTTGTACCGTAGGTCAGGCCAAGCGTAAAGTCGATGCGGCGACGTTCGCGCAGCGTATAGTTGGTAATCGGCGTGTTGCTGAGGAGGGAGTTCGGAATATAAACAAGCTCCTGCGGAAAGGTGCGGATACAGGTGCTGCGGAAGGAAACGCTTTCTACGATACCTTCGATGCCGTTGGCTTTAATCCAGTCGCCGATTTTAAAGGGCTTGTCGAGCAGGATTATCATACTGCCGAAAACGTTGGCCAACGCATCCTTGGCTGCAAATGCAACAGCCAAAGAGCCGATACTGAGGGAGGCGATGAAGGCGCTGATGTCATAATTCCATTCGCGGGCTACGGTTACAAAGCCCAGCATGATGATAATCATACGGAAAACAGTCGCGAGAATGTTGGCGATGGCTTCATCGGTCTGGATACCGAATCTTTCCAGCAAATCGAAGAAAACGCCGTGCGTTGTATCAATCAGGTTATACAGGCCCCAGAAAAAGTTGGTGACAATGATCGTTCGCAGAATGCGGTCGGTAAAGCTGAAATCGTGTACTGATGCCAACGGCGACAGGTTGATTGCCGCATAGAACGCGATAATAAAGAGTGCAATGTTGATAGGTGTCTCAAAGGCGTTAAGAAAATCCTCGCCGTAGCCGAAGGATACCTTGTTATTCAGACGGCGTAAAAGGCGGATGAAAAAGTTTTTATAAATGTAGCGGACAACGGTAAAGAAAAGAAAGGCACTTATGGAAGGGTACCATGGTTTAAGAGTAAGCAATATATCGTTCACGAGGGAACCTCCTTGGTTAAGAATTATTCAGCTTAACTAATTTTAGCATTTTCTATGTTGCTGCACAACGATTTTACATTTATTTCTAATTCTCGTGACACTTTAGTAAACTTGTATGTTTATGGATGTGGTATAATTAATACAATATAAATAGACGGAGGCATGTTATGGAACTGCTGGTTGAACGTACATTTGCAATCTTCATAGCTATATCGGGACCGATACTGACAATATTCGACCTTCCGGGGAATACTTTGCTTTTACTGACATCTTTGATGTTTGCTTTTTTTGATGAGGTGCTGTATTTTAACGGCAGACTGCTGTCTGCTATGGTGCTCATTTATGCTTTGGGTGAATTTTGGGAGTTCTGCGTCGGCCTTTTCGGTATTAAGCGCAGTAAGGTTTCTTGGTTCGCGGTTATTTTCATTGCCTTGGGAAGCTTTGCCGGCACTCTGCTCGGTACATTGATTTTTCCGATATTAGGCTCGTTGCTCGGCGGTATGGCCGGTGCCTTTGCGGCTGCGTTTGCCTATGAGCTGGCGCATACGGGTGTTTCGGCGGTTGCTATGCAGTTGGCGTGGACGGCAGCGAAGATGCGCTTTTTTGCAATGGTCGGCAAGCTGGCAGCAGGTATTGCTTTAGCTGCTCTGCTTTTGAAGCAGGTAGTATTTTTTTAAAAATGTAATATAATTTAATGAGAGGTGTACAATATGGAATTTACTTTCGCACATAACAACTTTAACGTGTTGGATTTGGAAAAAAGCCTGAAGTTTTACGAGGAGGCTTTGGGCCTGAAGGAGGATCACCGTAAGGTGGCCGAGGACGGCAGCTTTATTCTGGTATATCTTACGGACGGCAAAACTCCGCATCTGCTGGAGCTTACCTGGCTGCGTGACCGCAAGGAAGCTTATAATCTGGGCGAAAATGAATTCCATCTGGCATTTTTGGTAGATGATTACGAAGCAGCGCATGCTAAGCATAAGAAAATGGGCTGCATCTGCTACGAAAATCCTTCTATGGGAATTTACTTTATTACCGACCCTGATAATTATTGGCTGGAAATTGTACCGAAGAACAAATAAGCGCATAAAAAAGCGTCAAGGTCCGGGAGGTAGATGTCATGAAACACAAGCTGTGTCTGCATGGACTGGAAGTAAAAAACCAGGCGCAGCTGATTAATCTTGCGAAAAGGCTGCTGCCTGGCAGTACAGTCAAGGTAAAAATCAAAGAAAAATATTTCAACGATAATGATATGTATAAATATCGCCTGACACGGTTTACGCCGGAAAATATTGACGGTGTGCGCTTGTATTGTGCTTGGGGCACGCTGCTGGTGAGCGACAAGCTGTTGGCGATAGCGGATATTATTCTTGAATTTGAATATCATAATGCGGAAGCTGCAGAAGCTGTTGACAGTCTGCTGCAGAAGCTGCTGGCCTCCAAAACAAAATTTGTGCTGGAGGAGCCGGATTTTTCGCAGCGACTGGACCAGCTGCGCGGTTGCTTTGACCAAAAGCAGCTGGCGGCCTACAATGCCGACAGCGCTATGAGCCTGCTGTATTGTCATCTTCCCTGGCAAGTTTATTATGTAAGCAAGCTGTGGCAGGAGGTCTTGAGCCGTGGCCCGGAACGCAGCCTGATGCGTCAGCTGCGGGTAAAGCTCAGACGTCTGCGCTCGCTGCTGACTCTATGCAAGCCGCAGCTGCCTGAGCAGGAGGCGGTGCATTGGCAGGGAGTGCTGAAGGCACGCACCAATCTTTTAGGTGATGTGCGGGAGTACGATGTGGCGCTGCAAATTTGCTCGCGTCTGCAGCGCAGCCGGGAGCAGGCGGAAGCTGCGCTGCCGCAGCTTACGGCTTTGCTGACGCAGCTGCGCAGTACGGCTGCAGCTAAGGCGCTGCGCGGACTGAGGCTGAACTGCCTGACGCTGGAGCTGGCCCGTTTGCTTTTGTGGCTGTACAGCGTGCCTACGCCTGAAAGGGAGCTGACATTGGCAGAGTTTTTGTCGCGTCGTTTCGGTAATTGGTATGACAAGCTGATGGAGCTGCCGGAAAAATATCCCGATTTGCATAATATGGAGCAGCTGCACCGCATCCGCATCAAGCTCAAGCGCTTCCGTTATGCACTGCAGAGCGTGCCGGAGCTGGCTCCGGAAGCACGCCTTTTGCGTAGCCTGAAGTATCTGCAGGATATGCTGGGGCTGCTGCACGATGATTATATCAACACCATGATGGTAGAGAAGCTGGTGGCGGCACATCCCAAAATCAAGGAGCTGCGCTATGAAGCAGCCTTGTTCAGCGGCTGGGAGCAGGCCAAGGCCGATGCGGCGCTGGAAGCATTGCCGCAGCAGTGGGAAGCCTTCAGCAGCCAGCTGACGGAGTGGAAAAACAAAAATCTTTAGTTTTGTGCTTGAATTTATCGTTAGTGGAAAAGATTTGTAAAGTTTTTATGGTAACGCTTGCACTTGTTGGCACGAAAGACTATAATTAAACACATATTAAGCATATAGGGAGGAGAATTTTCCATGAAAAAAATATTAATGCTGGTTACAATGATTATGATGCTGGCTGTCAGCGCAGTTTGCAGCGCATCCAACGGCAAGGTTCTGGACGCAGAGGAAGCTATCGTTGACAAATTTATCAACGGCGGCAACTACAAGGCAGTTACCTCTATGATGACCGAGGATATGCAAAAGAACTGGGATGAAAAGGCTTACAATAATCTGCATGCACAGCTTGCTAAGGATTTCGGTAAGCTGACCACCAATCAACTGATTGTTGTTGAAAAACATAATGGCGCAGACGTGCTGCTGTATCAGGTTGCTGCAGAGAAAAAACCGGCTGCCCGCTTCGTATATCTTTTCAAGCTGAACGGCGAGAAGCCTTTGCTGAATGATTTCAGTGTAATGCTGCCGCAGCAGAAAGAAGCAGCTAAAGAAGAAGCTAAAAAATAAATTTTATATTAAAAAGCTGACGACAGAGCTATACTATTGCAGTATACTCTGTCGTTTTTGGTTGATTTTTTAAGCTTGCTGTTATTGGAAATCCTACACTTCCTTATGCTATTTCTTGACTGTGCTTTATAGCTGTTATATAATATTGAAGAATATAAGAGGTCTTTTAGTGCAGAAAAGTTTAATGGCATTAGATTGACAAAAATCTTGTAGGGCTTGCGACCTTTCGATCATAATGGTGTGGCGAAACGGTGCAGGCTCTATCTTGTTTATGGAGGCACGTACTATGCAGCCGGTAAAAATTCGTATTTTGAGTACAACGAAGGAAGATGGCAGTGAGGCTCAGGCTTCTGAACAAAAGTATACGGGTATGATGACGGAAAAAGGCGGCAAATACTACGTAATCTATAAGGAGGATGAACAGTCCGGTCTGGATAATACCAAGACAACGCTGAAATGGGACGATGAGCACGTTATAGTCATGCGCAGCGGCAGCGTAGATCACAGACAGGAATTCCGCCGTGGATATGTAGATAAAAGCCTTTATCAGACACCTTATATGAAAATTCCTCTGACGACGGAAACCAGTTATGTATATAACCATTTCCGTAACGGCATGTGGCAGCTGGAAATGGAATATACCTTGTATCATGATGAGAAGCCTTACGGCGAGATGAAGATTTTAATTGAGGTTGAGGAAATTTAATATGAAAATAGGCTTTGATAATCAAAAATATTTGACCATGCAATCTGAGCATATCAGAGAGCGCATCAGTAAATTCGGCGATAAGCTTTATCTGGAATTCGGCGGCAAGCTGTTTGATGATTACCATGCTTCCCGCGTACTGCCGGGCTTTGCTCCGGACAGTAAGCTGCAGATGCTCCTGCAACTGGCGGATCAGGCAGAGATGATTATTTCCATCAATGCCGATGATATCGAAAACAACAAGGTGCGTCACGATTTAGGCCTGACCTACGATCTGGACGTACTGCGTCTGGTAAAGGTTTACCGTTCCAAGGGACTTTATGTCAGCAGCGTTGTTATTACGCAATATAAGGGGCAGAAATCCATCGAAAGCTTCAAGAATAAGCTGGAGGCTTTGGATATCAAGGTTTATTACCATTATCCGATTGAAGGCTATCCGCATAATGTGGAGCATATTGTCAGCGATGCGGGCTATGGCCAGAACGACTATGTAGAAACTACACGTCCGTTGGTAGTTGTTACTGCTCCCGGTCCCGGCAGCGGCAAGATGGCTACCTGCCTGTCACAGCTGTATCATGAAAATAAGCGCGGCATTAAGGCCGGTTATGCCAAATTCGAAACCTTCCCCATCTGGAATCTGCCTTTGAAGCATCCTGTAAACATGGCTTACGAGGCTGCTACGGCGGATTTGCAGGACGTTAATATGATTGACCCCTTCCATTTGGAGGCCTATGGCGTGACCACGGTAAATTATAACCGTGACGTTGAAATTTATCCTGTACTGGCAGCAATTTTTGAAGGCATTTACGGCTATTGCCCGTACAAATCGCCTACCGATATGGGCGTTAATATGGCAGGCAACTGCATCTGTGATGATGAGGTCTGCTGTGAGGCTTCCCGTCAGGAAATTATCCGCCGCTATTATCAGTCCCTGAACCGTCTGGCTCTGGATGAGGCCAGCAAGCAGGAGGTTTATACACTGGAGCTGCTGATGAAGCAGGCTAAGGTCAGCGTAAATGACCGCCGCGTTGTTACCGTAGCCAAGCAGGTTGCGGAAGAACGCAAGTGCGCTGTTATTGCGCTGGAGCTTGCCGATGGCAGAATTGTTACCGGCAAAACTACGGATTTGCTGGGACCTGCCAGTGCCGTGCTGTTGAACGCTATTAAGGAACTGGGCGGTATTGCGGATGAAATGCACCTGATTTCGCCGACCTACATCAACCCGATTCAGAATCTGAAAACACGCTACCTTGGCAGCAACAATCCGCGTCTGCATATGGATGAAGTGCTGATAGCGCTTTCTATGTGTGCTGCAACGGACAGTCTGGCTAAGCTGGCGCTGGAAAAGCTGCCGGAGCTGAAGGGCTGTCAGGCACATTCCACCGTTATGCTGACAGAGGGAGATTTCAAGGTATTCAAAAAGCTGGGCGTTGAACTGACTAATGACCCTATTTACGAAACAAAATAAGCAATAAATAAAGAGAAGGAGAGATTTTGCTTTGGATATAAAGGATTTATTAGCCGCTGCCATTAAAGATGCAGCGCAAAAAGCTATCGATAATGGCACTTTGAAACCGGGTACTTTGCCCGAGGTTATGCTGGAGGTTCCGCCGCAAAAGGAATTCGGCGATTTTGCAACCAACTTTGCAATGCAGTCTGCCCGCAGCCTGCATTGTGCACCGCGTCAGATTGCACAGGCTGTTGTAGATAATCTGGACTGTGCTTCCGTAGATAAAATGGAAATTGCCGGCCCCGGCTTCATCAATTTCTATCTGAAACAAAACTGGACCGCTGATTTGCTGGCAGGCATTCTGGCTGCCGGTGAAAACTACGGCAATCTGCCTGCTAACGGCTTGGGCCGCGTGCAGGTTGAATATGTAAGTGCTAACCCCACCGGCCCGCTGCATGTAGGCCATGCCCGCGGTGCCGCAGTCGGCAGTGCTATGGTTAACCTGCTGCGTGCTGCAGGTTATGATGTTGAAAGCGAATACTATATCAATGACGCCGGCAATCAGATGAACAATCTGGCAGCTTCTGTCAATGCACGTTATCTGCAGCTGTTGAAGCTGGAGGAAATGGGCGGCGTTCCTGCCGACCTGACCGTTAAACAGCTGGACGAAATGCCGACCGGTATTCCTTTCCCGGAAAACGGCTATCATGGTTATGATATCATTGAAACCGCTCAGCGTATTATCCGTATCTATGGCAAGGAATTCGTTGCTTTAGAGGAAAAAGAGCGTCTGGCTAAATTCCTGGAGATTGCTTATAAAGAAAAGCTGGCAGGCCTGAAAGAGGACTTGGAAGCTTTCGGCGTAACCTTTGATGTATGGTTCAGCGAGCAATCCCTGCATGATGCCGATAAAATCCGTGAGGCTTGCAAATTCCTTGAGGAAAAAGGCTGCGTTTATGAAAAGGATGGCGCAAAATGGTTTAATTCCACCGCTTACGGTGATGACAAGGACCGCGTTGTTATCCGTGACAACGGCGTATCCACTTACTTTGCTGCCGATATTGCATATCACCGCAACAAATTCGAGCGCGGCTTCGACCGCATCATCAACCTGTGGGGCGCTGACCACCATGGTTATATTGCCCGCGTGAAGGCTGCTGTAAGTGCTTTGGGCTTTGATGCCGATAAGCTGGAGGTACTGCTGCTGCAAATGGTACGCCTGTACCGCAACGGCGATATCGTTAAGCTGTCCAAGCGTACCGGCGAAACCATCACTCTGCGCGAGCTGATGGATGAGGTTGGCGTTGATGCGGCACGTTACTTCTTCTGCATGCGCTCCTTAGACAGCCAGCTGGATTTTGATATGACTCTGGCTACCGAAAAATCTAATGAGAACCCGGTTTATTATATCCAATATGCGCATGCGCGTATCTGCAGCATTGCCCGTCAGCTTGCCGAAGCAGGCATTGAGGCTGTAGCTCTGGACGAGCTGAAGCTGGATACTCTGCAGGCTCCCGAAGAGCTGGCGCTGGTTAAAAAGCTGGGCGAATATCCGGAACTGCTTGCTCGTGCAGCCCGCGAACGCGCTGTACATCATGTGGCAACCTATACCTACGAGCTGGCAACACTGTTCCACTCCTTCTATAACCAATGCCGTATTCTGGGCGTAGATACAGACTTGCAACAAGCCCGCATTGCTTTGGTTAAGGCAGTTGGTCACACCATCCGTCATGCTTTGGGTATTCTGGGCGTTTCTGCTCCGGAAAGAATGTAATTTAAGAAATTCTTTTGCAGGTGGCAGAGTCCTTGGGCTTTGCCGCCTGCAGTGAGTTTAGATACAATTTAATATTTTTGTAGCATTTTATGAAATCTGAGGGGGTTAAAAATCATGACTACTAATACCAAGTACATTTTTGTGACAGGCGGCGTTGTTTCTTCTTTGGGCAAGGGCATCACTGCTGCGTCTTTAGGCCGTTTGCTGAAAAGCCGCGGCTATAGGGTTACTATCCAGAAGTTCGACCCGTATATCAATATTGACCCGGGCACAATGAGCCCGTATCAGCATGGCGAGGTTTTTGTAACCGACGACGGTGCGGAAACTGACCTTGACTTGGGACATTACGAACGCTTTATTGATATCAACCTGTCCAAAAACTCCAATACGACCACAGGCAAGATTTACCAGAGTGTAATAAATAAAGAACGCCGTGGCGATTATCTTGGCGGTACCGTACAGGTTATTCCTCATATCACAAATGAAATCAAAGAGCGCGTTTTCCGCGTAGGCCAACAGGATAATGCCGACTTCGTTATTACGGAAATCGGCGGTACTGTAGGTGATATTGAAAGCCTGCCGTTTTTGGAAGCCATCCGTCAGGTAAAAAAGGATGTCGGCAAGAACGATGTGCTTTATATTCATGTTACGCTGGTACCGTATATTTCCGCAGCCGGTGAGCTGAAAACCAAACCGACTCAGCATAGCGTCAAAGAGCTGCGCAGCATCGGTATTTCTCCTGATATTATAGTTTGCCGCAGCGAAAAGCCTATTTCCAAGGAAATGCGTGAGAAAATGGCTATGTTCTGTGACGTAGACCCCGACGCAGTTATCCAAAACCTTACCGCAAGAAGCATTTACGAGGTACCGATGCTCATGGAGGAGCAGGGACTTGATACCATTGTTTTGCGCAAGCTGGAAATGGAGGACAAGCCGAAGGATATGCAGGGCTGGCATGATATGGTGGCCCGCATGTTGAAAAAATATGACAAAAAGGTAACTATCGCTGTAGTCGGCAAATATGTTGCTTTGCAGGATGCATATATTTCTATTACGGAATCCTTGCGTCATGCAGCAGTTGCCAATGAAACCGAGCTTGATATCCATTGGGTAAATGCTGAAGAAATCGAAGCAGATGATACTGATATGGCTAAGGTTATGGCCGGTGTTGACGGCATTCTGGTGCCCGGCGGCTTCGGTAACCGCGGTATTGAGGGCAAGATTAAGGCTATTCAATATGCGCGTGAGCACAAGATTCCGTTCTTCGGTATCTGCCTAGGCATGCAGTGCGCAGTAATTGAATTTGCCCGTCACGTTTGCGGTATGGCTGATGCCAACAGCTCGGAGTTCAATCCGAACAGCACACATCCTGTTATCGACCTGATGCCGGAACAGCTTGATGTTGAGGATTTGGGCGGTACGATGCGTCTGGGACTGTATCCGTGTAAGGTTTATCCCGATACGCTGACCAGCAAGGCTTACAATGCAGAGCTGATTTACGAACGTCATCGTCATCGTTATGAGTTCAACAATGCTTTCCGTGAGGAAATTGTGGGCAAGGGATTAGTTCTTGGCGGCACACTGCCTAATGGCCGTCTGGTAGAGATTGTTGAATTGCCTGAGAGCGAGCATCCGTGGTTCCTCGGTGCGCAATTCCATCCTGAATTTAAATCCCGTCCGACAAATCCGCATCCGTTATTCAGAGAGTTTGTAGGTGCGGCGGTAAAACATCACCAATAAGGTTATCCTGAAAGCGCTGAGCTTAAGCCGACGCTGCTTTTGGAAAATAAGAATACTCCTCTTAGGCACCTTAGGCGCAATTGCCGTAAGGCATACGCCTGAGGGGAGTTTTTGCTTATGTTATACTAAAAATTAGGGAGGAGAGTGATTGAATGCTTAAGAAAATTTTTATCAGTGCGGTATTGATTCTGGCTGTGCTGAGCTTTGTCGTTTCGTTGCTCAAGGGGAATAACAATGCCGAGAAAACTGTCACTGTACCTGATTGTGTGGCCGTAATCAATATTTCCGGTACGATTATCAGCGGTGCGGACAGCAAGGAGAATATTTTCAGCCAGACCAGCGGTGTAACAAGCGGCAGCATTATGAAGCAGATTCGTGAGGCAGCGGCTGATGACAGTGTCAAGGCATTAGTCCTGCGTATCGACAGCGGCGGCGGCAGTGCAACGGCTGCGGAAGAGGTCGGACGTGAACTGAAGCGCTTTAAGGAGAAAACCAAAAAGCCGATTGTGGCGACTATGGGCAATACCGGTGCCAGCGCTGCCTATTGGATTGCAGCCTGCGCCAGTGACAAGGTTTATGCCAACGCTACAACGCTTACCGGCAGTATCGGTGTGTATATGCCGTACATGAATACGGAGGAGCTGTTCAAGAAAATAGGCATCACCAGCAATAAGATTAAAAGCGGTCCCTATAAGGATATTATGAGCAGCGACAGACCGATGACACCTGAAGAGCAGGCTATTTTGCAGAACATCGTCAACGAAATCTACGAGCAGTTCGTGACAACTGTTGCCGTAGGACGCAAGATGGAAGAAAGCAAGGTAAAAACTTTGGCTGACGGCCGTGTTTATACCGGTCTGCAGGCTAAGAACCTGGGCTTGGTAGATGAAATCGGTGATTATTACGATGCGCTTGCCGCAGCAGGTGAATTGGGCAAGATTAAGCCGGGTGCCGACGGCTTGCCGCCGGTGAAGGCTAAGGAAAAACAGCAGCCGTGGGAGTTTCTGCTCAGCGCTCATATTGCGGAGCTGATTAAAACAGAGCTTGTAAATCAGCTGACAGGCAGTCTGCAGCAGAGCGGGGCGCCGGCAGGCGGTATGACGAGGTGATGAGCTATGAGGCGCAAAACCTTTGAGGTACTTTTTGAGCCCGGTGCAGGCATGGCTGCGATTGCCAAGCAGCCTTCTCTTTGGCGCAGTGCTTTTTATTTCACTCTCAGCTTCAGCTTTTTTGGCGTAGCAACAAACTGCTGGCTGCTGGATTCGCCGTTGGAGGTACGCTTCGGCATTATTATCGCTACGGTGCTGATTGCGGGAACAGCTTTAACGCTTTACGGCTTTTTGCTGCACGGTATTATGGAAACCTTCGGTGCGCTGGCAGGCGACCCGGTCGGACTCATCTGCCTTTTGGGCTATACGACGCTGCCGTTTCTGCTGCTCACGCCGGGGGCCTTGCTTGCGGGCAGGATGGGCTTAAACGGCTTGCCGCTCTTAGGCGTCTTGTTTCTCGTAGGCTGTCTGTGGATGCTGTATCTTCTGGTGCGGTCATTGGAGGCAGTGTACCTTGTAGATGCCTTCCGTGCAGGTGTAACCGTAGTGTTCAGCCTGTTTTTGCTGTATATTGTTTTTATTTTACCGTGGCAGGTTTGCCTGATGCTTTTACTGTAAATAAAATTTAGATTGATTAATCAGAATAAACGTGGCATAATAAAGATTGGACATGTAGTTAATTCTTTGTGCTGTGCAAGCAGTGCTATTACTATATTGAATTTATATTAAGGAGTGTTGTGAAGAATGAACAGAGAGCTTTCTTTGGAATTTGTACGTGTAACCGAGGCTGCAGCTATTGCCTGCGGTCATCTTGTAGGCAGAGGCGACAAGAACGGTGCTGACGGTCTGGCTGTTGACGCTATGCGCGCAGCTTTTGATACCGTAAACATTAAAGGTACCGTTGTTATCGGCGAAGGCGAAATGGATGAAGCACCGATGCTGTATATCGGCGAAGAAGTAGGCGCCGGCGGCCCTGAGGTTGATATCGCTGTTGACCCGATTGAAGGTACCAACCTGGTTGCTAAAGGACAAAACGGCGCTATCGCAGTTATTGCTATCGCTCCGCGTGGCTGCCTGCTGCATGCTCCTGATATGTACATGGATAAAATCGCTGTCGGCCCCCGTGCTAAAGGCTGCATCGATATCAATGCTCCAATCAGCGAAAACCTGGCACGCGTTGCTAAAGCAATGGACCGTAAAGTAAGCGACCTGAACGTAGTTCTGCTGGACCGCGAACGTCATTACGGCCTGATGGACGAAATCCGTAAAGCCGGCGCACGTATCTCCCTGATTACCGACGGCGATGTTAACCCGATTGTTGAATGCTGCATTGAAGGCAGCGGCGTGCATATGTACGTTGGTAAGGGTGGCGCTCCGGAAGGTGTTCTGGGTGCTGCTGCTGTTAAATGCCTGGGCGGCGATATGCAAGCTCGTCTGGTTCCCGAAGACGAAGCACAGGCTCAACGTTGCCTGAAGATGGGTATTGCTGATGTTAACAAGGTGCTGACTCTGGATGATTTGGTAAAAGGCGATGACTGCATGTTTACTGCTACCGCTATTACCAACTGCAACATGCTGAACGGTCTGCGTTACTTCGGCGACGGCGTACGTACTCATACTATTTCTGCCCGTTACAAAACCGGCACTGTACGTTTCGTTGATGCTATTCACAGCCTGGACCGCAAAGTACTTGCTGTTAAGCTCTGATTTTAAAACAGATTATAGGGCTGTTACGTTTGTAACAGCCCTATTTATCAATTTGTATAGCCTATGGAAAATTTATTAGTCAATAAGGTTGCCGCTGTCAAGGAAGTGCGGCAGGCAGCCGAATATCAAAAGAAAAAACAGGCCTGTATTTTAACCGGGTTGGCTGGAAGCAGCAAGCCGGTCTTTTTTGCTGCCGCAGATAAGCTGCTGGGCGGCAATGGCAGTATGGCCTTTATTACTGCTTCGCGTGAGGAAATCCGTACCTATCGCCGCGAGCTTAACTATCTGTACCCGGATTTACCTATGCAGGAGCTTTATCCTGTAAGTTTGCCGCGTGTGCAGGCAGATACGCAGAGCCTGGAGCTGCAGGCAGGACGTGCGGCTGCACTGCGCTTTCTGAGCGGTGAGGAGCGTGGCATTGTTTTCATTACAGCAGAGGCGCTGCAGCAAAAGCAGCTGCGTCCGAGCGGTATGTCCGGCAAGGCGCTGCAGCTCGCTGTCGGCGAGGAGCACGAACAGCGTAATATAGCTGCCGCGTTGCTTGATTTGGGCTATGAGCGTACGGAGCAGGTTGATGCTTTGGGACAGTTCTGCCTGCGCGGTGATATTCTGGACGTGTACCCGATTAACAGCAGTGCGGCGGTACGCATAGAATGGTTCGACAATGAGCTTGACGCTATGCGCAGCTTTGATGTTGACAGCCAGCGCAGTCTGCAGACTCTCGACAGTATCAAAATCGCTCCGCTGAAGGTGGATGAAAGCTTCAGCTATGATGCCGATATCTTTGAATATTGCGCTGCGGATACTATGGTAGTTGTTGATGAGCCGGTGCATGTTTTCAGTATGCTGGAAAAGCTGGACAAGGAAAACAAGGAGCATGCCTCCGAGCTTTTCGGCAAGCAGGAGCTTATAGAGCAGCTGGCCGCTAACGGTGCTGTGCTGGTATCGGCGTTGGGGCACAGCTATCTGCAGCAGCTGCCTTCGCTGAATATACCGGTGCGCGCGGTTGCGCCGTATAATAAGAATACTAATTTGCTGGTAGAGGATTTGCAGAACTGGCTGGCGGAGGGAATTACGCCGCTGATTATGCTTTCCGGCAGCATTAAGGCCCGTGGCTTTGCAGATAATCTGCGCAACTACGGCTTAAAGGGACATTTTGCCCAAAAGAGCTTTGAGCCGGGAGTCGTCAATGTAACCTACGGCGATTTGGATCACGGCTTTCGCTTCTGGGATGAAGAATGGCTGCTGCTGACAGAAAATGATATTTTCGGCATGCAGAAGCGCAAACGCTTGCATACTAAAAATCAGGGCCAACAGCTGCAGTATTTTTCGGATATCAAGGCCGGAGATTACGTTGTTCATAAGGTGCATGGCATCGGCCGTTATATAGGGGTAGAAAACGTCGAGGTTGACGGCATCCACCGTGATTATCTGCTTTTGGCCTATGCCGGCGATGATAAGCTCTATGTTCCGGTAGAGCAGGTCGGCATGCTGCATAAATATGTCGGCAGCGAGGGCAGTGTGCCGCGTTTGTCGAAAATGGGCGGCAATGACTGGAAGCGCACTACGGCCAAGGCAGCTAAGGCGATTACGGAGCTGGCGGAGGAGCTGCTGCGTTTATATGCGCAGCGGCAGATTATGCCGGGGCATGCTTTTTCACCGGACTGTCAGCTGCAAAAGGACTTTGAAGCAGCCTTTCCTTACGAGGAAACACCTGACCAGCTGAAGGCTATCGCCGAAATCAAGGCTGATATGGAAAAGCCGCAGCCGATGGAGCGCCTGCTCTGCGGTGATGTCGGCTACGGCAAAACTGAGGTAGCCTTGCGTGCTGCCTTTAAGGCTGTGCTTGACGGCAAGCAGGTGGCGGTGCTGGCGCCTACAACAGTGCTGGCACAGCAGCATTATATTACGTTTAAGGAGCGTGTGCGCAATTTCGGTGTAGAGGTTCGCTTGCTGAACCGTTTTTGTACGCCGAAGGAGCAGCGCACTGTTCTGCAGGAGGTTGCCGACGGTAAGGTTGATATTCTTATCGGTACGCACCGTCTGCTGCAGCCCGATGTGAATTTTACCAGCCTCGGCCTGCTGATTATTGATGAGGAACAGCGCTTCGGCGTTGCCCAAAAGGAAAAAATCAAGAAATGGCATCTCGGCATAGATGTTTTGTCGCTTTCGGCAACGCCTATTCCGCGTACTTTGCATATGGCGCTGGTCAACGGCCGTGATATGAGCGTTATCGAATCGCCGCCGGAGGATCGCTTGCCTGTTGAGACCTATGTCAGCGAATATAACGACGGCATGATTAAGGAGGCGCTGGAGCGTGAACTGCGCCGCGGCGGCAGAATTTACTATATAAGTAACCGCGTGAGCGCTTTGGAGCCTTTAGCTGCCAAGCTGCGCCGTCTGGTACCGGGCATCAGCATCAAAATTGCCCACGGGCAGATGAATGAGGACGCCTTAGAAGATGCCATGATTACCTTCTATGAGGGCGGCTGCGACGTGCTTTTGTGTACGACGATTGTGGAAAACGGTCTGGACGTACCTTTGGCGAATACGATTATTATCGATGGTGCCGACAACTTCGGCCTTTCGCAGCTTTACCAGATGCGCGGACGTGTAGGACGCAGCTCGCGTCTTGCTTATGCTTACTTTGTTTATCAGCCTAATAAGGCGCTCAGCGAAATTGCCGAAAAGCGTCTGCAGGCTATCCGTGATTTTACGGAGCTGGGCGCAGGCTTTAAGATTGCTATGCGTGACTTGGAAATCCGCGGTGCCGGCAATCTGCTGGGACCGCAGCAGCACGGACATATTACCGGCATAGGCTTTGCCGCTTATTGCGAGATGCTGGAAAAAACCATTGAGCGTCTGAAAAACGGCAAGGAGGCCGAGCCTGAGCCGGAGCCGGTTCTGGAAATTCAGGCAGAGGCCTATATTCCGGACAGCTATATTCCGGACCCACGTTATAAAATGGAGCTGTATCGTCGCTTCAGCGAGCTGGAATATTCACAGCGTGAGGATTTTCTGGACGAAATTATCGACCGTTTCGGCAATCCGCCGCCGGAGGTGGAAATGCTCTGGCGTTTGGCAGCGCTTAAGGGCTTGTGCCGAGTGCTGAAAATCCGTGGCGTAAATGTGCATCAGGGTATTATCCGCCTGACCTTCGGAGAGAAGGCACAGGTAAACCCGGAGGCCGTTCTGAAGCTGCTGATGCAGCATCCTAAGACGATGACATTGAAAAACGGTCAGGAGCAGCAGCTGACGTACAGAATGGGTACGTTAAAGCAGGAGCCCCTGGCGTGGCTGGAGCAGACTTTGCCTGCTCTGATATTGGAAGATTGATTAAAGGAGGTGAAAGCAGGAGATGAGCAGTGATAAATTTTTGCGCGGCGCAATGATTCTGACATTGGCAGGACTGATGGTAAAGGTTATCGGTTCTGTGAACCGCATCCTGCTTTCACGTCTGCTGGGCGGGGAGGGTATTGGTCTGTACCAGATGGCCTATCCCGTATACCTTTTGCTGCTTGCGATTTCTGCGGCCGGCATTCCGGTGGCAATATCGATTATTGTCGCAGGCTTTCTGGCACAGAAGGATTATGCTAATGTGCGTCAGGTGTTTCGTGTTTCGCTGCGCCTGATGGCCTGCGTGGGCGCTGTGCTGGCGGTTTGTCTGGTGTTGGCGGCTGGCTGGCTGGTGGATGCCGGCGTGATTACCGATGCGCGTGCCTATTATTCGCTTATAGCGCTGACACCGGCAATTTTCTTTGCTACGATTTTAGCCAGCTTCCGCGGCTATTTTCAGGGACATCAGCTGATGACACCGCCTGCGGTATCGCAGATTGTAGAGCAGTTTATCCGCGTAGTGACGATGGTGGTGCTGGCGTATGTGCTGCTGCCCTACGGTCTGGAATACGCTGCTGCCGGTGCTGCCTTCGGCGCTGTCCCGGGAAGCTTGACCGGTCTTGTGGTTATGGGCTGCTTTTATCGCTATTACCGTAAGCAGTGGCAGGTGGAGCAGGTACCTGCTGCCGAGCTTGTGCGCAGCAGAGTATTGATTAAGCGCCTGCTGCTGTTGGCTTTGCCAGTGTCCTGCGCCAATATACTCGTGCCTGTTACCAGCAGCATTGACGTATTGCTGGTGCCCGGCCGATTGATTGACAGCGGTCTTAGTGTGGAGCAGGCGACGGCGCAGTTCGGCTATCTGGCAGGCATGGCGCAGCCCTTGCTCTTAATGGCCACGATACCGACGATGTCGCTGGCAACAAGCCTTGTGCCTGCTGTTTCCGAAGCCTTTGCTTTGAATAAATGGCATATCATTGAGCAGAAGGCGGCGACCGCTATGAAGCTGTGCTGCCTGATAACAGTGCCTGCTTCCGTAGGCATGTGGGTATTGGCGGAGCCTATCAGCCGTCTGCTGTACGGTACGGCGAAGGCTGGCGTTGCTATTATGCATTCGGCACCTGCCATCTGCCTTTTAGGCCTGCAGCAGGTTACAACAGGTATGCTGCAGGGAATGGGGCACACCAATCTGCCGATGCTGAATATGCTTATCGGTATTGCAGCCAAGCTGGTTGCCGTTCTCCAGCTGACGAATGCGGAATACGGTATTGCCGGCGCAGCGTGGGCAACGAATATTAACTTTGGCGTGACGGCGCTGTTGAATATTATAGCGTTGTATAAATTAAGTATAAGATTTTCCTGGCTCAGTATTGCGAAAATCATCGCCGCAGCAGCGGTGATGGGTGTTGTTGCCGTAGAAGCGCATGTGCTGCTTGACGGTGCATCGCCTGCTTTGGCAACAATCGCTGCTATGCTGGCTGCCGGGATAAGCTATATCATATTGCTGCCGCTTTTAGGCGTGCTGAACAGACAGGAGCTGCGTCAGATGCCGGTAGTGAAACGATTTTTTAAATAATTAAGAAAGAAGGCGTATTATCATGGGAACAATTACAATTGTCGGCTTAGGCCCCGGTGCTGTGGGACATCTTTCATTGGAAACTATGGGACTTCTGCAAAACTGCGCTCAGGTTATCCTGCGCACGGCGGTGCATCCCACCGTTGCCGAGCTGGAAAAGCAAAATGTAAAATTTACCTCATGTGACGATTTATACGAAAAGGCTGCTTCCTTTGAAGAGGTTTATAACAGTGTTGTTGAGCGTGTGTTGGCAGCAGCGCACAACGGCGATGTTGTTTATGCTGTACCCGGCAGCCCGTTGGTTGCGGAAAAGACCGTTGTTTTAATGCGCACCGCTGCAAAGGCGCAGGGCATTAAGCTGGTTATTAAGCCTTCTATGAGCTTCTTGGACTTGGCTTACGTTGAGCTGGGCATCGACCCGATTGCCGGCCTGCAGATTATTGACGCGCAGGATTTTGCGGAGATTGCAAGTGCCGGACAGCATCCGCTGATGATTACTCAGGTTTATAGTCAGATGGTGGCCAGCGATTTGAAAATTGCGCTGATGGATGTACTGCCTGACGAATACGAAATTTATTTCCTGCGTAATCTGGGTTTGCCTGATGAGGAATGCCGTCCGATTAAGCTGTTCGAGCTGGACAGACAGCCGAATATCGACCATCTTACGAGCGCTTATATTCCACCGATGGCTGAGGGAGCAGAGGATACCGTATTTGAAAAGGTTGACGATGCGGAAGCTGTTCCCGGTATTATTACCTTTGGCGAGGATGAGGACGATTTTGCCGAGGAAAGCGAAGAAGAAGGCTATGCGGAAGACTTTTTGCCGGAAGCAGGCTTTGATGATTTCGACATCCAGCCCTTGGCTGATGTTATGCGTACCCTGCGCGAGCCCGGTGGCTGTCCTTGGGACAGAGAGCAGACACACAAATCTATCCGCAGCAATATGATTGAAGAGGTTTACGAATATCTGGAGGCTGTAGATGCTGATGATGTTGATGGCATGCGTGAGGAGCTTGGCGACGTGCTCATGCAGGTTGTTTTCCATGCCCGCATGGCACAGGAGGCAGGCCGCTTTGATCTGCAGGACGTTATCGACGAGGTTGTAGATAAGCTTATCCGCCGTCATCCGCATGTTTTCGGTGATACCCATGTCGACAACAGCAATGATGTGCTGGTAAATTGGGAGGCTATCAAAAAGCAGGAAAAAAAGGAGCGTAAGCATGTGTTGGACGGCGTATCCCAAGGACTGCCGGCGCTGCTGCGTGCCTATAAGCTGCAGAGCAAGGCTGCCAAGGTAGGCTTTGACTGGCAGGACAGCGAATCTGTATGGGCTAAGGTACAGGAGGAGCTGGGCGAGCTGCAGGAGGCTTTGCAGGCAGGCGATAAGGCTGCTGCCGAGAGTGAGCTTGGCGATGTGCTGTTTGCCGTGGTAAATTATGCGCGCCATAACGGTATCGAGCCGGAGGTAGCTTTGGACGGAACGAATAACCGTTTCACTTCCCGCTTCAATTACGTGGAAAAACAGGTAGAAGCCAGCGGCAAAACATGGCAGGATTTCACTTTGAACGAGCTGGATGAATTTTGGAATCAGGCTAAGGAATTGGAGCGTAAGAGTGATTTATAAGGTAAATTTGCAATAAAGTTACTAAAATAACGCTATTTTCCCCGTAATTTATAAATATTTTCGGAAAAGGCTTGCAGGAAAACGCTTGACAGTGTAGAATACTATTGCTAGTTAAATTTGAGTTACGTTACGAAGTTACGTGCTCCGCAAGCATTTGCAATAATAACTAAAGTCATAATTAAGGAGGAATTTTTGATGAACAAGACTGAGTTAATCGCTGCTGTTGCTGAAAAAGCCGGCTTAACCAAAAAAGACGTTGAGAAAACTATCACCGCTACTCTGGAAACTGTTAAAGAGGTAGTTGCTAAGGGTGACAAAGTACAAGTAGTAGGATTTGGTACTTTTGAAGCACGTGCTCGTAAAGAACGTGAAGGTAAAAATCCGCAAAATGGTGAGAAGGTAGTTATTCCTGCTGCAACCATCCCTGCTTTCAAAGCCGGTAAAGCTTTCAAGGATGCTGTTAACGTAAAATAATAAGCTGTTATAGTGCTTTAAGCCCGGCAGCTGCTGCCGGGCTTTTCTAAAGATATACTGCGGAATACTCAATGCTGGGGGGCTATGATATGGTTAGACGTCGCATAAGACATAAATCTAAAGCTTTTAATGTCTTTATGATGCTGCTGTTTGTTGCCTGCCTGTTCGTTATCGGCAAGCAGGAGTATTCTATTTATCAGATTAAACAGGAACAGGCTGCTACACAGCAACGTATTGCTGCTTTACAAAAACAGAAGACTGAGCTGGAGGCAGAGCGTAAACGTCTGGATGACCCGCGTTATATTGAAAAGCTCGCCCGTGAGGATTACAACATGGTGGGTAAAGATGAGGTGCCGCTGTTTATAGTTGATGAGAAAAAATAAGGCAGAACAAGAAATGATAGCTTTTGTTCTGCTTTTTTTATTGACACCATGAAAAATTAAAGAGTATAATACAAGAGTATTAAGAATTTTTAAGGGGGATTTTTTTCTCGATGTCACTTGAAGTAGGTGCAATTGTAGAGGGTGAAGTTACAGGCATCACCAATTTTGGCGCATTTGTCCAACTGCCTGAGGGCAAGGTTGGCCTGATTCACATTTCTGAGGTTTCTAATGTTTATGTAAAAGACGTGCATGACTTTTTAAAGGAGCACGACAAGGTTAAGGTTAAGGTATTATCTGTAGATGATCGCGGCAAAATTGGTCTGTCTATTAAACAGCTCACACCGCCGCCGGCTCCGCAACCGAGACCGCAGCGTCCGCAAAACGATAACCGCGAGCGTCGCAACAACAATGGTATGCGTCCGCAAGGCGACAATCGTGAACGCCGTGGCGGTATGCGCCCGCAAAGCGCAAGACCTATGGCGCCCGTTTCCTTTGAGGATAAATTATCCAAATTCCTGAAAGACAGCGATGACCGTATGCTGGATTTAAAACGTAATACTGAGTCCAAACGCGGTGGTCGTGGTGCCAGACGTGATAAATAAGCAAGCTGGTAATTAATGAAATGGCACTCCTGAGAGTGCCTTTTCTTTTATAGCATAGAAAAATGCGATACGACACGTTTGAACCGCTGCTGAAGGAGATATGCTATGAGGCAGATTGCACCTGCAGTCTACAAGCTGCGCAAAACAATTAAAAATTTGCTGCAGCCGGATGCTCATTACCTGCTGGCTGTTAGCGGCGGTGCCGATTCTCTGGCTTTGGCACATGCCTGTGCTGCTTTGGCAGCCCAGGGATGGGGAAGCTACAGCGTCTGTCACGTAGAGCACGGACTTCGTGGTGAAGAGGCTTTGCGCGACATGCAAGCTGTGCAGCGTGCATGCGAAGCATGGGGACTGCCCTGCTTTACGGAGCACGTGCAGGCTGCAGCATATGCGGCGCAGAACCGGCTTTCTACAGAAGATGCTGCGCGCCGCCTGCGTTATGCGGCGCTTAGGCGCATAGCGGCGCAGCAGGGTGCTGTGGCGATTGTTACGGCGCATCACGAGGGTGATCAGGCGGAAACGCTGCTCTTAAGGCTGCTGCGCGGCGCAGGACTGCAGGGACTTGCCGGAATGCGGGCGCAGCAGGGCGATATCATCAGACCATTGCTGACGCTGCCGAAAAGCCTGCTGGAGGAATACTGCAGCTCAGAGGGAATTGCAGTATGTTACGACAGCACCAACGCTGATACGGCGTATACGCGTAATCGTGTACGTCTGGAGCTTGTGCCGTATCTGGAGTGCAGCTTCAACCCCGCCGTGGTGCCGACGTTGGCGCGTACTGCTGCTTTACTGGCGCAGGATGCGGAATGTCTGGAGCAAATGGCTGATGCTGCTTACAGACAGCTGGTGCGCAGGCAGGATGATGCTGTCAGTTTTCCGGTGACGCAGCTTACGGCGCTGCACAGTGCCGTAAGGCTGAGAGTATTGCGACGCGCGTATTTCGAGCTGGGCGGTGGAGAGCTGTCTTTCGAGCGTAGCCAGGCAATTGACTCTCTGCTGCTCCGACGTAGCGGCGGCAAGCTCATCCAGCTGCCGCAGGGAATAAACGTAGTCTACAAAAATAAACAGCTTATTTTTGTTAAAATAATATAATATAAAGTATAAGGAGAATGAAAAAATGCATGACGATATTAAGACAGTTTTGCTGACCAAAGAAGAAATTGATGCCCGCGTACAGGAAATGGGTAAGCAGATTGCAGCTGATTATGCAGACAAGGATTTGGTTGTTATTGTGCTGCTGAAGGGTGCTGCCTGGTTCGCTACCGACCTGACCCGTGCTATTGATATGCCGCTGCGCGTAGACTTCATGGTTGCTTCTTCCTATGGCAACGGAACTAGCACCAGCGGCAGTGTGAAGGTTAAGCTTGATGTCAGCGAGGACATCAAGGGCAAGGACGTGCTGGTAATCGATGATATCATTGACAGCGGCGTTACCTTCGCTTCTATTACCGACATGCTGCGTCACTACAAGCCCGCAACATTGAAAACCGCTGCTCTGTGCGACAAGGCTGAGCGCCGTGTAAATGGTCTGGAGGCTGATTACGTAGGCTTTAAAATTCCTGACGAATTCGTTGTAGGCTACGGTCTGGACTATGCAGGTGATTACCGCAATCTGCCGTTTATCGGTATCCTGAAGCCTGCTGTATACGCACGCAAATAAAAGCCTACAAATTGCATAAAACAGTTGCTAGTTTTTCCTATCTATAATATAATAAAATATTATGAGCTAAGTGGAAGGAGGCTACGTGCTTGAATAAATTTTTTAAGAACGTACTTTTTTATCTGCTGATTATCATGGTAATTATCTGGATGTTTGACCTTTACGGTGAAAAGAATTCTAAGCCTGCTGATATAAGCTATACCAGCTTTATGCAGCATGTACAGCAGGATGAAATCAAACAGGTAACTATTGTTGATAACGTTATCAGCGGTAAATTAAAGGATGGCAAGGAATTTTCTACCGTTGCGCCTAATGACAGCAAGCTGGTAGAAAAGCTGGAAGCAAAGAAAGTAGACATTAAGGCAGAGCTGCCGCCGCAGCCACCTTGGTGGATGAGCATTCTCAGCTCTATTTTGCCGATGCTGATTATCGTAGGCCTGTGGTTCATGCTGATGAATCAGGGCGGTGCCGGTGGCGGCAAGGTGATGAACTTTGGCAAGAGCCGTGCGCGTCGCTACGATGAGGAAAAACTGAAGATAACCTTTAAGGATGTTGCCGGTGCTGAGGAAGCCAAGCAGGAGCTGGAAGAGGTTGTTGAATTCCTGAAGCATCCGCAGAAGTATAATGATTTAGGAGCTAAGATTCCTAAAGGTGTTTTGCTCTATGGCCCTCCGGGTACAGGCAAAACCTTGTTGGCGAAGGCAGTTGCCGGTGAAGCGGGAGTTCCGTTCTTCAGTATTTCCGGTTCTGACTTCGTAGAAATGTTTGTCGGTGTCGGCGCATCTCGTGTACGCGACCTGTTCGACCAGGCAAAGAAAAGTGCACCCTGCATCGTATTCATCGATGAAATTGATGCCGTAGGCCGTCAGCGCGGCGCTGGTCTTGGCGGTGGCCATGACGAGCGCGAGCAGACTCTGAACCAATTATTGGTTGAGATGGACGGTTTCAGTGCTAACGAAGGCATCATTATGATTGCCGCAACTAACCGTCCTGATATTCTGGACCCGGCGCTGCTGCGTCCCGGCCGTTTTGACCGTCAGATTGTAGTAGACCGTCCTGATATCAAGGGTCGTACCGAAATCCTGAAGGTACATGTTAAGGGCAAACCTATAGGACAGGATGTAAATCTGGACGTAATCGCTCAGCGTACCCCCGGCTTTACCGGTGCTGATTTATCCAATCTGGTTAATGAAGCAGCACTGCTGACTGCCCGTAAGGACAAGAAGGCTATCAATATGCCGGAAATGGAAGAGGCTGCCGAGCGTGTTATCATGGGACCGGAGCGCAAGAGCCGTGTCATCAGCGATAAGGAAAAACGCCTGACTGCTTACCATGAAGGCGGTCATACTATCGTCGGTATGCTGCTTGAGCACACTGACCCTGTACATAAGGTTACCATCATTCCGCGTGGCCGTGCCGGTGGTTATACCCTGAGCCTGCCTAAGGAAGATAAGTATTATGCAACCCGCAGCGAAATGCTCGATGAGCTGAAGGTGCTGCTGGGTGGCCGTGTTGCCGAAGCTCTGGTGCTGAAGGAAATTTCCAGCGGCGCCAGCAATGATCTGCAGCGTGCAACTCAACTGGCACGCCAGATGATTTGCGAATACGGCATGAGCGAAAACATCGGACCTGTAACCTTTGGTCATCGTCAGGATCAGGTATTCCTGGGCCGCGACATTGCCCGCGACAAGGATTACAGTGAAGAAGTGGCAGCCGAAATTGATAAAGAGGTACGCTCCTTTATGGAAGATGCTTATGCTGCTACCGAAAAGCTGCTGTCCGACAATATTGACAAGCTGCATGTGATTGCAAAGGCTCTGATGGAGAAGGAAACTCTGGAAGAGGAAGAAATCAACCAGCTGGTAAAATACGGTCATATCCTTACCGCAGAAGAAAAGCTGCAATTAGTACAGCAATCTGTTGTGGATGAGGAAGCAACTGCTGCTCCCGTTGCCGAAGCTGATGCAAAGGCTGAAGCTCCTGCTGCTGAAGCAGATGCACCGAAAGCTGCTGCAAATGCAGGCGAAGCAACACCAAAAGAATAAAAGCAAAAAATAACGCTCGCGTTCGAAAGAACGCGGGCGTTTTTTGCGTTTAGTTAAAATTTCGGAAAAACTCCAAAAACCCCTCCGCTGCAGGCGATAATTTATATCCCTTACTCCAATACAACGTCTGATTAAAATGCAGCTTATCATCAACAAGCTGCCGCCGCACCATCTCCTGCGGCACGGCATCACCATCCAACGCCGCAACAACCGCAACTCCCAGTCCGCTTGTCGCAAAGGTAAGCGCACTCTCCGCTGTAGTAGCAATAAAGGCAACACTCGGCTTAACAGCATAATCCTTAAACACATTGCGCAAAAGCGCATAACTGCCATAATTGCAGCACAAAGGCACACCTGCCAAATCCTCCGGCGAAAGCATGCTTTTATTTGCCCACGGAACCGCAAATCCGGCATTATAGAAAGCATAAAAATTCTCCCGCTGCACCTTGATAGTAGCAAAATTGTGCGCTGCAGGCAGTGGCGCATTGGCAAAAGCAAAGTCAATACTGCCTGCCTCCAACTGTTGCTGCTGCTGCTCTACCGTAGCATCGTGAAACTGATAGCTGATGCCGGGATTTTCCTTGGCAAAGGGAATAAGATAGCTGCGCAGGAAATAATCGGTACGCACGTGCGACACGCTGAAGCGCAGCGTACCTGCGGCACGCCTACCGAAGGCCTGCATACGCAGGCTGATATCATCTTCCGTATTGCACAGCTGACGCGCCTGCTGCAAAAAGGTTTCGCCTGCTTCCGTCAGTTCAATGTGGCGCTTACCGCGCTGCATTTTGAAAAGCTGCACGCCGTAGTTTCTTTCGATAGCCTTCATCTGCGCACTTAGCGCCGGCTGTACGATGCCCAGACGTTTCGCTGCGGCGCTGAGATTACCTGTTTCGGCAACAGTGATAAAGTTTCTGTAAAAAGCGAAATCCATAGCAGTATCTCCTTAAAATATCAAAAAATATGATTATAATAATCAAAATAAAGTCTTTTACTTAATTATAGAACGGGAGTAGAATTAAGTAAATGCAAAAATAGAAGGCAAACTTCTATTTAACTCGGAGAGGAAGCTGTTATTATGAAAAAACACCGTTCGTTGAATGTTTTGTCAGGACCGTTACTTTTTCTGCTTGTCCTGCTTATACTGGCACCTGTTATTGAATTTAAGCAGGCGGCCGCTATTGCCACGATTTTCTGGATGGGCCTTTGGTGGGTGCTGCGTCCGGTAAATATTGCCGTAACCTCGTTGCTGCCGATTCCGCTGAACGCTATCTTCGGCATGGTGCCGATGGAGGGGATTATCAGCAAATACTTTTCGGAAATCGTCGTGCTGCTTGTCGGCAGTGACCTTATCAGTCTGGTGTGGGAAAAAACACATCTTGATAAGCGTCTGGCGATAAAAAGCCTTTGCGGCTTGGGAACATCGATGCGCGAGCAGATATGCGTCTGGCTGGTGGCTTCAACGCTGCTGTCCATCTTTCTGCCAAACGTCGTCGTTGTTATGATTCTGCTGCCGGTGGCTGTAAGCATGCTGCGCTTTTTAGGGCAGCAGCAGATTACCGACAATCCCGTAGCAACACCGATTCTGCTGGCCATCATCTGGGGCGCAGGCTTCGGCGGCTTCGGCTCACCTTTGGGCAGCAGCTCTAATCTGGTAGCAATCAGTTATCTGGAAAAGCTCACGGGACACGAATTCATGTATGTGGATTGGGTTATCCGCTTTTTGCCGCTGCTGTTCATCATCATGCTGCTCATACTGGCTTATCTGCTGCATCTGCCGCTGCCTGTTAAGCGTCTTGACGGCGGTAAGGAATACTTTCGTGCTGCCTATGAAAAGCTCGGGCCGATGAGCCGCGGCGAAAAATTAGGCCTGTGGCTTTTTATTCTCGCAACAGGCCTGGCCTTCGTCCGTCCGCTTTATGTGCAGTATCTGCCGCTGATGAAACCTGCCTATGTTTTCTTCACCTTCGGCATGCTCACTTTTATGCTTCGTAACGAAACAGGCCAGCTGCTTTTGACCTGGCGTGAAGCTGAAAAGGGCATCATGTGGGGAATGATTTTTCTTTTTTCCGGTGGCTTGGCATTAGGCCAACTGATTACAAAGACCGGTGCGGCAACGCAGATTGCCAAGGTAATTACGCTGCTGCCGTTGAGCGGAGGCTGGGAAACGATGTTCAGCCTGACGCTCTTTGCTACCTTCCTGACGGAAATAAGCAGTAATACTGCGGCGGCCTCCATCTCAATTCCGGTAGTACAAAGCATTTCGCAGCAGTTGGGGCTGAACCCGATTCCTTATATTCTTACTTCGATTGTTGCCGTTAACTGTGCCTTTATTTTGCCGGTGAGCACACGTGCCGTGGGTGTAACCTACGGTCTGAATCCTGATGATTTGCTGAAAAACGGCCTTAAGCTCTCAATAATCTGCATGCTGCTCGTAAGTGCGCTTGGCTGTATCTGCATGCATTTCTGGAGCCTGTTCAGCCATCTTTAATAAAGCCTTCGTTGTTTACTCCCTTGTCATTGCCGGGATGACTGGGGAGTACTTTTTGTAGAGAATTGTGAAGAAGTACGCTTGAAAATGATGCAAAACAGCGGAAAAAAGAGGAAAATAGATTTTTTTTGTAAAATCGCTGATTTTAGTGTAATTTTTGCTATACAAACGCGGTTTTTTGTAGTAAAATCATATCACAAGAATTAAGGTGGAACGGAAGGTTCCACACATATGCTCAAGAAAGGTTGTGTTATTAAGGTAATGAACGAGCAATCCATGAATAGAAGTTTAAAGAACAGACACTTACAGATGATTTCTTTAGGTGGCATCATCGGCAGCTGTTATTTTTTAGGTGCCGGATATGCGATTGAGCAGGCCGGACCTGCTATTATCCTTTCTTATCTTTTTGGCGGTGCAATCGTCTTATGCGTTATGCTGTGCCTGGCGGAGCTGGCTGTAGCTAAGCCTATTTCTGGTTCCTTTGTTACCTACGCACGTGAGAATATATCCTCAACCTGGGCTTGTGGCGTTGGCTGGGCCTATTGGCTGAACTGGATGGCTTACGTGCCGTCTGAAATGATTGCTGCGGGTATTATTATGAATAATTTTGTACCTGCCGTCAGTCAGCTGTGGTGGGCAATTCTTTTTGGCCTGCTGGTGACTGTAATTAACCTTTTTCATGTTGATAATTTTGGCGAAAGCGAATTCTGGCTTTCCATTATCAAAATTGCTGCCCTCGTGGGCTTCTGCGGCGTTGCCGGTTTAATAGTCTGCGGTCTTGTCGGTGACCAGGGCTATTTAGGCGCTAAGGTGCTGTTGGGCCAAGGCGGCTTTGCTCCTCAGGGATATTGGCCGATTGTGCTGACCATGGTTATTATTCTGGTTAACTTCCAGGGTACCGAAATCATCGGTCTGGCTGCGGGCGAATGCAAGGATCCTGCTAAAAGCATTCCTATTGCGGTTCGTAATGTTTCCTGGCGTGTCATTGCTTTATATATCATTCCTATTACGTTATTGCTGTCCATTATGCCGTGGGATAAGGCCAGCCTGAAGGAGAGCGTGTTTGCTGCTGCTTTGGCGGAATACGGCTTTGACGGCTTAGCTTCCGCGATTGCCTTTGTAGTGCTGGTTGCAGGTGTTTCCTGCGCTAACTCCGGCCTGTACGGCGGTGCTCGTGCGCTGCATGCACTGGCTCGTATGGATATGGCACCGGCGTTTTTGGGCAAGCTCAATAAAAACGGTATGCCGCAGAATTCTATTATCGTTTCTGTGTGCGCCTGCTGGGCAGTTATCGTTTTCTACACCTTTAATCCTGATTCTACACTGTATACTTATTTGCTGGCAGTATCCGGCTTTACCGGAGCAATGGCTTGGATTTCCATTTGCTGGAGCCAATATAATTTCCGCCGCCGTCTGATTGCCGAAGGCAAGGAGGATACTCTGAAGTATAAAACACCGTTCTTCCCGTATGTTACGCATTTCGGTATCTGGTCGCAGGTTTTCTGTCTGGCAGTAATTGCTTTGACACCGGATTTACGCCAGACGCTGTACGCCGGCGTACCGATGCTGGTGGTGCCGATGCTGTGCTATCGTTGGCGCAAGCATCACAAGAGCTTGGTTCAGACCAAAACTCAGGTTGCTATGGCTCATAAATCTTAAAAGTATATGGAGGTTGCCGCTGATGCGGCAGCCTCTTTTTATGTAATGCACGAAAATATAAGAATATAACAGAGCCTTTTGAGTATAATGCCGGAAGGTGTTATAATAGTTGTTAAAAGGAGAATGGTTATGCAATTAGTAGTAGATAAAATAGCCAAAGCATTTGGCATTCATGAAATATTTAAGGACGTCAGCTTCATGGTAGAGCAGGGCGAGCATGTCGGTCTTGTAGGCGTCAACGGCAGCGGCAAGACGACGCTGTTGCGTTGTTTGTTGCAGCCTGAATGGGTTGACAGCGGTGCGGTAAAATTCGAGCCCGGTATCAGTGTGGGCTATGTACAGCAGGGCTTTACCGATATCAGAGGTACTATCTGGCAGTTTATGCAGACAGCCTGTCCGGAAATCAGCAGCCTGCGCCAAAAGCTGGCACAGCTGGAGGCTGATTCCGGTAAGCTGCAGGGCGAAAAGCTGGACAGCTGCCTGGAGGAATACGGACGCGTACTCAAACGCTATGAGTTTATCGACGGTTATAATTACGAAAACCGCATTAAGCGTGTGCTTATCGGCCTTGGCTATACCGAGGATTGGTGGCAGCATGATGCGGCAACACTGAGCGGCGGCCAAAAGACACGCCTGATGCTGGCAGCAGCACTGGTGCGTAATCCCGACTTTATGATTTTGGACGAACCGACAAACCATCTGGATATTGTAATGACGCAGTGGCTGGAAAAGTATCTGCAGGAATTTAAGGGCGGTCTGCTCGTTGTCAGCCATGACCGTGCCTTCCTTGATAATGTTGCTATGCGTATTCTGGAGATGGAAGGCGGCAAGCTGCAATCCTTTAAGGGCAATTACAGCCGTTACTTGGAGCAGAAGGCGATTCAGAGCAGTACGCTGACTGCTGCCTATAATGCGCAGCAGGATTATATTGCGCGCACGGAGGCTTATATCCGTCGCTTCAAGGCTGGCATCAAGAGCAAAATGGCGCGTGGCCGTCAATCACAGCTCGACCGTTTGGAGCGTATTGATGCACCGGTGCAGCACGAGGAGTTTGAGCTGCGTTTGCCGCCGGCTGCCGAATGTGCGGACAGAGTGCTGATTATGGAGGACCTCACCATAGGCTACGGCGAGAAGGTATTGGCCAAGGGTATTAACCTTACACTACGCCGCGGTGAAAAGGCGGCGCTTTTGGGTGCCAACGGCACCGGTAAGACGACGCTGCTGCGTACTATCTTGGGTGAAATTGCACCGCTTAAGGGCAAGGCAAAGATTGGCAGCAGAGTGCAGATCGGTTATTTTTCGCAGAGCTATGAGCGCCTGAACCCAGAGCAGACGCTGTTGGAAAACTTTGTTGTTGAATACGGCTTTACGGAAGAGCATACACGCTCCATGCTTGGCGGTATGCTGTTCCACGGTGATGATGTGTTCAAAAAAATCGGTGAGCTGAGCGGCGGTCAGAAGGCGCGTCTGGTGCTGCTGAAGCTGGTGCTGGACGGAGCCAACTGTCTGGTGCTTGACGAACCGACGAACCATCTTGATATTATGGCGCGTGAAGCTGTAGAGGCTGCGCTGGAGGCCTTTGACGGCACCGTTCTGGTAGTCAGCCATGACCGTTATTTCGTTAACGAGGTTGCGGACCGCATCTGGGAGATTGAGGATTTAGAGGTCAAGGATTACAAGGGCAACTACGATTTTTACCTCGAAGAAAAGCAGAAAAAGGCTGCTGCTTTGGCGCAGGCACAGGAGGAAGCGGAAAAGGCTGCGGCCTATGCGGAGGCACAGGCTAAAAAGCAGCAACAGCAGGTTGCTGCTATGCCGGCTAAAGCGAAAAAGCAGGATGATAAAAAGCGCCGTTACAGTCCTGATGAGGCTGCGCGACTGCTGCCCAAGGTAGAGCTGCAGATTCGTGAGCAGGAGGCTATGATGGGCCTTTTGGAAAAGCAGATGGCGGACCCGGCAAATCACACCAGTCCTGAGCATAGTGCAGCTATGGCAGCAGAGCATGAGGAATACGAGCAAACCATTGCCGAGCTGATGGAAAAATGGGAGCTGCTGATGGAAGCGGCGGAGGATGCCTGATGGACGATAAAAAGTATATGCAGCTGGCGCTGGCGGAAGCACGCAAGGCCGCAGAGCTTGGTGAAATTCCTATCGGCGCGGTGCTGGCGGACATGACAACGGGCGAGGTTATCGCCGCTGCGCACAATATGCGTGAAACGTGGCATGACGCAACGGCGCACGCTGAGGTCATCGTAATCCGCGAGGCCTGCGAGCGCCTGGGGCGCTGGCGTCTGAGCGGCTGTGCGCTTTACGTTACCGTTGAGCCATGCCCGATGTGCAGCGGTGCCATTGTCAACGGCCGTGTCGACCGCGTTGTTTATGGCTGCCCAGATGTGAAGGCCGGCGGTGCGGAATCCATTTTCAATATCATTACGAATCCTAATCTTAATCACTGCGCGGAGGTTGTCAGCGGCATCTGTGAGGAGGAATGCGCGCAGGTGATGCGCGACTTTTTCCGCCGTCGCCGTCAGGAAAACAAGGCGAAGCGCAAGAGTGAAGCCGGCGCGCAGCAGGAATAATTTCGGCAGGCGGTTGCCAAGACGAGATTTTTCTTATATAATATTAATGTTAACCTGATGCGAATTTATTCGCACTAACAGAATAAAGGAGACGTAGCGAAGTGGTCATAACGCGGCTGACTCGAAATCAGTTTGCCGTTTGCGCGGCACGTGGGTTCGAATCCCACCGTCTCCGCCAACGAATTTCCTTCCCGCAGCTTATCAGGCTGCGGGATTTTTAGTGTGTAACATATTTATCATTTTGGTAGGTTTTATCGCCTATTAGTTAATTTCTTCTGCTTTTTGTTTGCCAAAGATGTCGCTAACTGTTAAAATGTCATACGAATGCTTTTGATTTTGGGGGATAATTATGACATCGGAAAAAATAATTGATATCTTAAAAAACGGTAAAATTCATCTGTCGTGCGAGCTGTTTCCGCCTAAGCAGGGCGCAGAGCTGCAAAACAGTCTGGAGATTGTCAACAAAATTGCAGCCAGCAAGCCGTCCTATATGAGCGTCACCTATGGCGCAGGCGGCAGCACGGTAGGCTATTCGGCAGCACTGGCCAAAAAAGTAGAGGATAACGGCATGCCGGCTCTGGCTCATCTGACTTGTGTAAAGGCTGATGAAGCAAAGCTGGCAGAGGTACTTGGACAGCTGCAGGGCTTTGGCGTAAAAAATATTCTGGCACTGCGCGGCGATATACCGGCAGATATGCAGGGTGAGGAAATCGGCAGCTTTGCCCATGCCAGTGAGCTGATGCGTTTTGTGAAGCAGCAAGGCGATTTCTGCGTCGGCGGTGCTGCTTATCCCGAAGGCCATCCTGAATCGGGCTCGCTGGAAAAGGATATCGAAAACACCAAGTACAAGGTAGATGCCGGCGTTGACTTTTTAGTGACGCAGATGTTTTTTGATAATACGATTTTATATAACTATATGTTCCGCCTGCTGCGTGCAGGCATCAATGTGCCGGTAGTGCCGGGTATTATGCCGGTGACAAATGCCAAGCAGATTATCCGTATCTGCCAGCTGAGCGGTACTAAGCTGCCGCCGCAGTTCCGTGCGATGGTAGAAAAATTTGCCGATAAGCCGGAGGCACTGAAGCAGGCAGGTATCGCCTATGCTACCGGTCAAATTATTGATTTGATTGCCAATGGTTTTGACAATGTACACATCTATACGATGAACAAGCCGGAAATTTTTGCCGGTATTATGGATAATCTCGGAGAGATTGTAGATAAATAGTCCTGCGCTATGGCGCAAAAGTCAGGTTATTGTTATGGAATTTAAGCAAAAGGAAGCGCTGCGCTATCTGCGGGCCAAGCCGGGAGATAAGGCAGCAGAAATTTTAGTGGATACGGTTTATCTGAAGCTGCGCAATGAGGTGCAGGCACGCTATGTGCTGCAAAAGCATGCGATAACGGCAGATGAGGCAGGCGTAACGCTGGATTGCGGCGTACGCTTTCATTCGCGTGCGCTGGCGCGTCATTTAAAGGGTTGCGACACGGTACTGCTGATGGGCGCAACGCTCGGCAGCAGGGTGGACGCAGCTATCCGCCGCCTCGCACTTATCAGCGTTGCTGAAGGTGCGGTGGCTCAGGCTGTGGCAGCGGCGCTGATTGAAAGCTATTGCGATGAGGTGCAGGCGCAGGCTGAAACAGGCGGTCTGCTGCAGCGTCCACGTTTTTCTCCGGGCTATGGTGATTGGCCGCTGGAGGAGCAGCGCCAGCTGTTCGCAGTGCTGAACTGCGCCAAACGCATCGGCCTGACGCTGACGGACGGACTGATGATGGCTCCGTCCAAGTCGGTGACGGCAATCATCGGCTTATCGGAAGATGCTGCCTGCGTGCAGAATAAATGTATGACTTGCAGTAATATAAACTGTCCTTACAGAGATACTGATATTAAGAAAGTTTGAGGAGAAGATTTAATTTATGAATTTTAAGGAATTGTTAGGCAAGCAAATGCTGTTCTTTGATGGTGCCACCGGCACACAGCTGCAGGCACGCGGTCTGCAGCCGGGTGAGCTGCCCGAAAGCTGGAATTTTACACACCCCGATATTGTAGAGGCTGTGCATCGCAGTTATCTTGATGTAGGCTCCAATATCGTAAAATCCAATACTTTCGGCGCTAATCCGTTGAAGCTGGCAGGCTCCGGCCTGGATTGCAAGGAAACCATCGAAGCGGCTGTGGCGATTGCCAAGAAGGCCTGCGGTGGCAGGGAAAATAAATTTGTTGCGCTGAATTTGGGACCGACAGGCAAGCTGTTGGCTCCTTATGGCGATTTGCCCTTTGAAAAGGCAGTAGAAGCCTACGGCGAAATGGTACGTTACGGCGCTGCTGCCGGTGCGGATTTGATTCTTATCGAAACGATGAGCGACACCTATGAAATCAAAGCTGCGGTTTTGGCGTCTAAGGAAAACTGTGATTTGCCGATTTGCGTGACCATGACCTTTGATGAGGACGGTAAGCTGTTGACCGGTGCTACGGTTGAGGCTGCCGCTCTGATGTGCGAAGGCCTGGGCGTAGATGCCATCGGCTTTAACTGCGGTTTGGGACCGGTGCAGGTGGGTAAGCTGTTCCCGCAGATGCTGGCAGCAACCAGCCTGCCGCTGATTATCAATCCGAATGCCGGTCTGCCGGTACAGCGTGACGGCAAGACCTGCTTTGATGTCGGTCCGGAGGAATATGCGGAGCTGATGTACGAGCTTGCAGGCAAGGGAGCAAGCATCGTCGGCGGCTGCTGCGGTACAACGCCGGAGCATATTGCGCAGATGATTGCCAAATGCAAAACTCTGCAACCCGGAGGTAAGCGCGATTGCTGTCTGACAGCGGTATCCTCCTACGGCAAGGCCGTGCATTTGGGCGAAGGTCCTATAATTATCGGCGAACGCATCAATCCTACCGGCAAAAAGCGTTTGAAGGAAGCATTGGTCAACAGCGACCTTGATTATGTGTGCCGCCTCGGTCTGGAGCAGATTGGCGTAGGCGCGCAGATTCTGGACGTTAACGTTGGAACGCCGGGCATTGACGAAGCGGCAATGGCTGCGAAGGCTGTGCCGGCGCTGCAGGCGATTACCGATACCCCGCTGCAGATTGATACATCTAATTACGAAGCAATGGAAAGAGCGCTGCGCCTTTATAACGGCAAGCCGATGCTCAATTCCGTCAACGGCAAGGAGGACAGCCTGCAGCATGTGCTGCCGCTGGCTAAAAAATACGGTGCTGTGCTGGTTGCACTGTGCCTTGACGACAGCGGTATTCCTGCAACTGCCGCAGGACGTATCGCTGTGGCTGAAAAAATTATCGCCCGTGCGGCCGAATACGGCATTGAAAGCCGCAATATAGTTGTAGACCCGCTGGCACTGACTATTTCCACCGGTGCCGATAACGCGGCGATTGCCTGTGAGGTTATCCGCACGATGAAGGCACGTGGCATTAACACTGTTATGGGTGTTTCCAACATTTCGTTCGGTCTTCCCAGCCGTGATGCCGTCAACAGCACTTTCTTCAGCATGGCGATGGCAGCAGGCCTTTCCTGTGGCATTATCAATCCGCAGAGCAAGCCGATGATGGATGCTTATTACGGTTATCGTGCGCTGGCAGGCTATGACGAGGGCTGCAAGGAATACGTGCAGCATTATGCAGATGCACCGAAGGCTGCAGCAACAACAGTAAGCGAAATGGGTCTTTACGATGCCATTGTCAAAGGACTGCAGGGACCTGCGCGTCAGGCCGCAGCCAAGGCTCTGGAAAGCGAAAAGCCTTTGGATATCATCAACAAGTATATGATTCCTGCGCTTGATTTTGTCGGTCATGGCTTTGAAAGGAAAACTCTCTTCCTGCCGCAGCTGCTGATGAGCGCGGATGCGGCGAAGGCAGCCTTTGAGGTTATCCGCGAGGCTGTCGGCGTGGGTGAAACACAGGGAGAAACAGTGATTATTGCTACCGTCCACGGTGATATCCATGATATCGGCAAAAACATCGTTAAGGTACTGCTGGAAAACTATGGGTATCGCGTGCTTGACTTGGGCAAGGATGTGCCTGTGGAAGCAGTTGTGGAGGCAGCTAAGAAAACTGACGCCAAGGTTGTCGGTTTATCTGCATTGATGACAACGACAGTAGGCGCAATGGAAGAAACTATTGCTGCCCTGCATAATGAATGTGACTGTCAGGTTGTTGTCGGTGGTGCGGTGCTCACGCAGGAATACGCTGATACCATCGGTGCCGAGCATTATGCGCCGAACGCTGTCAGTGCGGTAAACTACGTCAACGAAATCCTGGGAAAATAATTTATATACAGATAATTTGAGGACTATCATGCTTAGCGTGGTAGTCCTTTTTTACGTTGTTTCGACTTTGGGGTCTTTAAGCAGGAAAAACTGCTCCCTCCCAAGAATTAAACAAATATCACCATGAACGGAGGGATGCTGCATGAACATTTACGTTTGGCGACACAACAAAACATATCACAGCCACAGTATGATTGATGAGCCCTGCGTCAACAGCGAATTTTATCTTGATGCGATTGCTGTTGTGCTGGCACATGATTTGGAGGAAGCACTGACCAAGCTGGCGGAAGAAAACAAAGGTTGGCGCACGGAGGATCTGCGGCAGCTGCCGTGCAGCGTATATCCTGCAGATAAGGCGGCAGTAATTTTTTCCGAGCTGCGCGGGATTATTCCGCATCTCTAAAAACAAAAAAGCCCGAATTCCCACATGAAATGTATGTGAGAATTTGGGCTTTTGCTTTATCTGCTTACCAGATGCTTTTTAAAATCGGCAGTAAAATCGGTGCCAGGATAGAGGTGCTGATGCCGGTAAGGGCAATCGCTACACCGCCGATAGCCAGCTGAATGGGGCTGACATTGGCGCAGACGCTGGTGCCGAGGCCATGGCTGGAGGCGCCGATAGCAAGACCGGCAGCCAAATGGTTTTTGATTCCCAAAAGACGCAGCAGCTTGTGATTGAAGGTTGCACCCAGCATGCCGGTGAAGATAACAGCAGCAGTAGTCAATGCTGGAATGCCGCCGATGGTTTTGGAAACATCAATGGCGATTGGCGTCGTAATGGATTTGGGAATGAGCGAAAGCAGAACCTGCTCGCTGGTACCCATGGCCTTGCCGCAGAAGTAAACGACGATGATAGCCGAAAGAGTTGCCAGTGTAACGCCTCCTACGATAGCGCCTGCCTTGGCCATGATGATTTCACGGTTCTTGTACAGGGGCAGGGCCAGAGCGATGGTTGCCGGTCCTAAAAGAAAGTTAATGAATTCCGCACCCGCTTCGTACTGCTTGTACTCTACGCCGGGTGCCAGAACGATGACAGCAATGACCAGAGGGCAGGCGATAACGAAGGGCGGAATGATGTTCAGACTGAAGCGGTCGATGATGATTTCGCTGATAGCGTACAGAATAACCGTCAGACCGATGCCGAAGAGCGGTGAATTAAGTAAAGCGTCGGGAAAAAGCATCATTGACTCTCCTTTCCTTTGAGCATTGCTTCGATAAAGAAGGCTGTAACAGCCAGAACTACAATGCTGCAGACGATAATGGTAACGGTAATTGGCAGCAGCTCAGCTTTGATAACATCTACATATAATATAACGCTGACGCCTGCCGGTAAAAACAGCATACCCATTTTGGAAATCAGGATATCGCAGATGCCCTCGATGGAGCTTGCCGGAATAACGTTGCCGCAGAGAAGTGCCGTTAAAATAAGCATTCCCAAAAGAGCGGGCGGAAAGGGTACGCCGAGGGCGTTGATGATGAGCGTGGATACCCATTGCAAAAGCAGCAAAAAGGCAATACCGCGCAATAAGCTGGTGGGTGACATTTTGTTTCCTCCTCATAAAACATGACAAATAATATAATTATAGACCTGTTGGTGGAAGTACGCATAAAGGTCAAAACGGCCGGGGTGAGCCGATGGTCTTTGGGGTAAAGAGTACTTGGCCGACAGAACGACATGTTATTAATATTGCCACAAACATAACAATATGTCAACAAAATGACGGTGATTTTTCACTGAATTAACACAGAAAACTATTTGACTTTTTGACTTTTGCTGATATAATAGCAATTAGAAAGTGAATAGTGGTCCGGAAATGGAAAAGAGTCAACTCCATTCGGTTATTGACCGCTATTGAACCTGATAGAAGGAGGTGCAGCGTGATGAATGAACGCTACAGTGAAGAGGTAAAGGCTATCTTGGAGGCTGCTCAGCAGCAGGCAGTTATGAACTATCACCAGGAGCTGACAACGGCACATGTTCTGGCAGCATTGTGCGGCAGCGACGGCTTCTTTAAATATTTGCTGCAGAGCCTGCACATTGATGAAAATGCTTTCAGCAAGGATGCTAAGGCTTTAGTACAGAAAATCCCCGGAGTCAAAGGTCAGGACCGTCAGCTGATGATGGGTACCGGCTTTGCCAGAGTAATGGCTATTCTGGGACAAAGTAAGGAAGAAATCGGCATCGGCCAGCTGGTTGCGGCTATGGCCAGTGACGGTGACAGCGATGTTGTATCGCTCTTCCGTAAATATGGTATAGACAAGAAAAAAGTTGAGGCGGCATTTATGCAGTATCAAAATAGCGAAGCAAATGATGAAACTAAAAAGACGCTGGAAAAATACGGCCAGGATTTGACGGCAAAAGCTAAAGAAGGCAAGTTGGACCCGGTAATCGGCCGTGATGAGGAAATCCGTCGTACGATTGAAATCCTTTCGCGTCGTAAGAAAAATAATCCGGTGCTTATCGGCGAGCCTGGCGTTGGTAAAACTGCCATCGTCGAAGGTCTGGCAAGACGTATTATTGCCGGCGATGTACCGGAAAGCCTGAAGAATAAAACTCTGTATGCTCTGGACCTGGCAGCTCTGGTTGCCGGTGCCAAATACCGTGGTGAGTTCGAAGAGCGTCTGAAAAAGGTATTGAAGGCTGTCAGCGAAAGCGCCGGTCAGATTATCATGTTTATTGATGAGCTGCATACCGTTGTCGGTGCTGGTGCTGCCGAAGGTGCTATGGATGCAGGCAACATTCTGAAACCGATGCTGGCACGTGGCGAGCTGCGCTGTATCGGTGCAACTACGCTGAACGAATACCGTAAGTATATTGAAAAGGACAGTGCGCTGGAGCGTCGTTTCCAGCCGGTAATGGTTAAGGAGCCGAGCGTTGAAGATACAATTTCCATCCTGCGTGGCCTGCGTGAACGCTATGAGGTACATCATGGCGTGCGCATTAAAGACGCTGCCCTGGTTGCTGCTGCTGTGCTTTCTAACCGTTATATCAATGACCGTTTCTTACCTGATAAGGCTATTGACCTGGTAGATGAGGCTGCTGCCCGTCTGCGTACCGAAATTGATTCGCTGCCGACCGAGCTTGATGAAAGCAAACGTCGTATCCTGCAGCTGGAAATCGAAGCTCAGGCTTTGGGCAAAGAGGATGATGCTCAGTCCAAGGACCGTTTGACTAAGCTGAACGAGGAGCTGGCAAAGCTGCGTAAGGAAAATGACGAGCTTGTTAAACGCTGGGATGCAGAAAAGGCTTCTATTGCCCGTGTACGTGAGGTAAAGAAGGAAATTGATGCTGTGAAAAACCAGATGGAGCAGGCTGAGCGCGACTATGACCTGAACAAGATGGCTGAATTGAAATACGGCCGTCTGCCTGAGCTGCAGAAGGAATTGGCTGCTTTGTCCAAGAAGGATGAAAACGGCAATGATAATGTTATGCTCAAGGAGGAGGTTGACGAAGAGGATATCGCCAAAGTTGTCAGCACCTGGACCGGTATTCCTGTTGCCCGCTTAGGCACCGGTGAACGTGCTAAACTGGTTCACCTGGAAGAAATCCTGCACGAGCATGTTATCGGTCAGGACGAGGCAGTCAAGGCTGTCAGCGAGGCTGTTATCCGTGCACGTGCCGGTATCAAGGATCCTAATCGTCCGATTGGTTCCTTTATCTTCCTTGGTCCTACCGGTGTCGGCAAGACCGAGTTGGCTAAGACCTTGGCCGAGGTGCTCTTTGATGATGAACGCAATATGGTACGTATCGATATGAGCGAATACATGGAGAAGCATACCGTATCTCGTCTGATCGGTGCGCCTCCGGGATACGTCGGCTATGATGAAGGTGGTCAGCTGACCGAGGCTGTACGCCGTCATCCGTACAGCGTAATCCTGTTGGACGAAATCGAAAAGGCACATGCAGATGTCTTTAACGTATTGCTGCAGGTTCTGGACGATGGCCGTCTGACTGATGGTAAAGGCCGTATCGTTGACTTCAAGAATACTTTGATTATCATGACCAGTAACCTTGGCAGCAACGAGATTATGAAAGCACAGGGCTCTATGGACAGAGAAAAGATTCAGCAGATGCTGATGAACTTCTTCCGTCCGGAATTCCTGAACCGTGTTGATGACATCGTTGTGTTCAAACCGCTGCAGGCAGAACAGATTAAGGAAATCGTTAAACTGGTACTGCATGAGCTGGGTGACCGCCTGAACAAGCAGCTTGAGCTGACGCTTACTTATACTGACGAGGCTGTTGCTTTCCTGGCAAAGGCCGGCTTTGATCCTGCCTTCGGTGCTCGTCCGTTGAAACGTCTGATTGTCCACACTGTTGAAAACATCCTGGGCAAGAAGATTGTTGCAGGCGAAATTAAACATGGCGATAAGGTTGAGGTTGTATTGGTAAACGATGCAATTGACGTTGTCGTAAAATAAAACAGCTTTGGGTTTAAGCGCCCTCTGCTGCCGTGAAAGCGGCGACGGAGGGTGCTTTTTCTAATATATATAATAGGCTTATTATTGCGCAGCAGGTTGGGAAATGATACAATTAAAAGAGATGTTCAATTAATAAGTTACCAATGCATGATGTTTATAAAATGAGGTGAGCAAAATGAAATATACATATGTAGAATTCGCTGATGGAACACTTGTTACTTTTAATGATATACGCAAGGATAAGAACGGTGAGCATATTGATGTTTATTTTGAACGTCCTGTAGATACTGGCTTTGACTATTTGCAGATTTCCTTGCCTGACTTAGATACAGCTTCTTTTGAGGGATACAGCGAGGCTGAAATAGAAGATTTAAAAGATTTTGCTGCTGATAATGCAGCCTTGATTTGGGAGATGGCACGCGAAGGAGGAGATCATCTTGCCAATGCTGTATAAGCTTTTAGGTTATACAATATATTTTTGGTCAGGTGATGCCGGTGAGCCGGTTCACGTACACGTTTGTAAAGGCAGGCCGACTGAAAATGCAACTAAAATATGGGTTGGGGAACGTGTTATTTTAGAGCATAATAAAAGCAAAATTTCTGATGCCGATTTGCTGAAGATACTTCGCTTCGTATCTCAGAACAAAAAGAGAATTATTGAACAGTGGAATAAGCATTTTGGAGTATGAGTTTTTAGCATCTGTCAGATGTCTGACAGGTGCTTTTTTCTTTGCTCCAAAGGTTTTCCGAACGATTTTCTAAAAAACTGTTAAAAAGTTCACAGTTTATTTGACGTTTACGCGTTGGATTGGTATAATTAAAGTGAATTATTTAAGTGATTGAGAACCCGGGTTAGATTTTGCACAGGATTTCGAAACTGAACAGCTTTCTGCTTGGGTTTTATTGTTTCTACAAGTAATTTTTGGGAGGTAGATTTCAATGAAAGTTGCAATTATCATGGGTAGTAATTCTGACTGGCCTGTACTTGAGGCTGCAGAAAAAACTCTGAAGGAGTTTGGCGTTGAAACTGAAGTAGTAGTTGCTTCCGCTCACCGTACTCCGGACGTAGTACAGAACTTTGCTAAGGGTGCCCGTGACCGTGGCGTAGAGGTAATTATTGCCGCAGCCGGCGCAGCTGCTCATCTGGGTGGTTTCATCGCTGCCTTTACTACCGTTCCTGTCATCGGTATTCCTATTAATGCAACACCGTTGGCCGGTATGGATGCACTGCTGAGCTTTGTACAGATGCCTTCCGGTGTACCTGTTGCAACGATGGCCATCAATGGTTCTAAGAATGCTGCATTGTTCGCAATTCAGATTCTTTCCGTAAAATATCCGGAGCTGGTAGAAAAGCTGGCAGAGCATCGTGCAACAATGCGTGAAGAAGTAAGAGCTAAGGGTGAAAAACTGGCTTCCATGCGTGGCGTTCCTGCGCAGGAGTTTAAGGACTTACACCTGTAATAGTGAATAGTGAGTAGTGGATAGTGAATAGAAACTGACTGCTAAACATTAATAACTAATTACTGATCACTGATCACTTATAACTAACCACTAATAACTGACAATTGATAACTAAAAACTAAAATTAAGGAGAAAAATTGTGGAGCAGATTTTCGAGGAGCAAAATTTTAGCGAAGACAAGCTGCATGAGGAGTGCGGCGTCTTTGGTATCTTCAGCCATAATGAGGATGTAGCACTAAACACCTATTGGGGACTGTATGCGCTGCAGCATCGTGGCCAGGAAAGTACCGGTATTGTTGTAACTGATGGCGAGCGCATGAAAATTAAAAAGGGCATGGGTCTGGTTGCCGATGTCTTCAAAGATGGCGTTGCTGATTTGCAGGGCTATGCGGCTATCGGCCACGTACGTTATTCCACCACCGGTGCCAGCATGCCGTATAACATTCAGCCGCTGAAGGTTTATTTTGACGGCGGTAACCTGGCTCTGAGCCACAACGGTAACCTGACTAATGCCGGTCAGCTGCGTGCTAACCTGGCTAAGGAAGGCGCAGTATTTAATACTACTGTTGACAGCGAGGTTGTTCTGACCTTGATTGCCTACAGTGCACGTCCGACTATTGAAGAGCGTGTAGCAGAGGCTGTTAACCAGATTAAGGGTGCTTTTGCTATTCTGCTGATGACTGATAACAAAATTATCGCAGTACGCGATCCCTACGGCTTCCGTCCGCTGGTACTCGGCAAGATGGAAAACGGCTGGTGCGTTGCTTCCGAATCCTGTGCCTTTGACTTGGTTGGTGCAGAGCTGGTACGCGATGTTAAGCCCGGCGAAATGATTATTATCGACAGCGATAACTCCGAGCCGCGCAGCATGATGTGGGCTGAAAACAAACCGGCAAAGCCTGCGCACTGCATTTTTGAATATGTTTACTTTGCTCGTAATGACAGTATCATCGACAACCAGTCCGTATATGATGCACGTATCCAGATGGGACGCGAGCTGGCTAAGGAAACGCCTGATATTCATCCGGATATCGTTATATCCGTTCCTGACAGCGGTACTCCGGCGGCAATCGGCTATGCTATGGAGGCCGGTGTTCCCTTCCTGGAAGGTCTTACCAAAAACCGTTATGTAGGACGTACTTTTATTCAGCCGACGCAAAAGCAACGTGCTAATGCAGTACGTCTGAAGCTGAATCCGGTACGCAGCGTTGTAGAAGGCAAATCTGTTGTTATGGTCGATGACTCCATCGTTCGCGGCACTACCAGCGGCAAGATTGTTAAACTGCTGAAAGAGGCAGGCGCACGTGAGGTGCATGTATGCATTTCTTCTCCCCCGGTAACAGACAGCTGCTACTATGGTATTGATACTTCCGAGCGCAAGGAGCTGATTGCGGCACGTTGCACGGAAAATGAAATCTGCCGTTATATTGGGGCAGACAGCCTACATTATATTTCTCTGGATGGCATGAAACGTGCTATTGATAAAATTGATCCCGATGGTTTGTGCTGTGCCTGCTTCAGCGCTAAATACCCCGATAACGCAGATAGCGTAATCAAAGCAGAACCTGAAAGCATTATTGAATAACAGGAGGAAGGCTCATGAGCGAGGAAAAGAAACAACTTACTTATGCTGATGCCGGTGTAGATATTGATGCTGGTAATAAAGCAGTAGAATTAATGAAGGACAGCGTACGTGCTACCTACAGACCTGAGGTTATCGGTGATCTGGGCGGTTTTGGCGGCCTGTTTGCTTTAAACAGCGGCAAATACAAGGAGCCTGTGCTCGTCAGCGGTACTGACGGCGTAGGCACTAAGCTGAAGCTGGCTTTCATGGCTGATAAGCATGATACTATCGGTCAGGATGCTGTAGCAATGTGCGTCAACGATATTCTGGTACAAGGCGCAGAGCCCTTGTTCTTCCTGGATTACATTGCAGTAGATAAGGTTGATTCCCAAAAGGTTGCCAACATCGTTAAGGGTGTTGCCAATGCCTGCAAGGAAAGCGGCTGTGCTCTTATCGGCGGCGAAACTGCCGAAATGGCCGGCTTCTACTCCAAAGGCGAATACGATATCGCAGGCTTCTGTGTTGGCGTAGTTGAGAAGAGCAAAATGATTACCGGTGACAAGGTTAAGGCCGGCGACGTGCTTTTGGGCCTGCCCTCCAGCGGAGTGCATTCCAACGGCTTCTCCCTCGTGCGCAAAATCTGCTTTGAGGCTATGGGTTATACTATGGATACCGAAGTACCGGAATTTGGCTGCACCTTGGGCGAAAAGCTGCTGACTCCGACTCGTCTGTATCCGAAAACCTGCCTGCCGCTGATTGAAAACTTCGATTTGCACGGTATGGTACATATCACCGGCGGCGGCTTCTATGATAATATTCCCCGCATTCTGCCCGAAGATTGCGATGCTGAGGTAAATGCCGAGGCTTGGGAAGTTCCTGTTGTCTTCAAAAAGCTACAGGAATGGGGCAATGTACCTTGGGCTGAAATGTACCGCACCTTCAACATGGGCGTAGGCATGGTATTGGTTGTTGACCCGTCTGAGGTTGACGCTGTACGCGCTCACCTGAAGGCTGAGGGCGAAACCTTCTATGAGCTGGGCAAGGTTGTTCCCGGCCATAAAGAAACGATTATGAAAGGCGGCGTTTTCGGTGCATAAAATCGGCGTACTTGTAAGCGGCCGCGGCAGCAATCTGCAGGCAATTATGAACCGTATCGCTGATGGCTATCTGCCGCTGGAAATTGCGGTTGTAATCAGCGATAAGCCTGATGCTTTTGCTTTGGAGCGTGCGCAAAAGGCCGATATTAAAACCGTTGCCGTAGAGCGTAAGGCTTGCGCTTCCAAAGAAGAATTTGAAGCAAAAATCAACGCTGCTTTAGAAGCAGAGGGCTGCGAGCTAGTAGTTCTCGCAGGCTTTATGCGTATTCTGAGCGCTGATTTCGTAAATAAATGGCAGCATAAGATTATTAACATTCATCCGGCGCTGCTCCCGAGCTTCCCCGGTTTGCACGGCCAAAAGCAGGCTGTGGACTACGGTGTAAAATTCAGCGGCTGCACCGTTCATTTTGTCGATGCAGGCACTGACAGCGGCCCGATTATCCTGCAGAAGGTTGTTCCTGTTATGGATGACGACACCGAGGATACTCTGGCTGACCGTATTCTGGTACAGGAGCATATCGCAATGCCGGAGGCTTTAAAGCTTTGGGCAGAAGGAAAGCTGACAATCGAAGGCAGAAAGGTAAAGGTTAAAGCATGAAAATTAAAAGAGCATTATTAAGCGTTAGTGATAAAACCGGCATTGTAGAGCTGGCAAAATTCCTGAGTGACAACGGTGTAGAAATTATTTCTACCGGCGGCACCATGAAGGCTATTAAGGAAGCAGGCATTCCGGTAACCTATGTAAGTGATGTAACCGGCTTCCCGGAAATCATGGATGGCCGTGTAAAAACTCTGAATCCGAAAATTCATGGCGCAATCCTGGCTGTACGCAGCAATCCGGAGCATATGAAGGCTTTGGCTGAGCATGACATCACCCCGATTGACCTCGTTGTAGTTAACCTCTATCCCTTCCGCGAAACTGTTGCCAAACCCGGCGTAACCGAGGCTGAGGCAATTGAAAACATTGATATCGGCGGTCCGGCAATGGTACGTGCCAGCGCTAAAAACTTCAAGGACGTTGTTATCGTAACTTATCCGAGCCGTTACGAAGGCTTAATGGAAATGCTCGCTAAAGAAGGCGACGTTGATGCACGCACACGCAAGGAGCTGGCACTGGAAGCCTTTACTCATACTGCTGAATACGATGCAATGATCAGCGAATATCTGAAGAAGCAACTGGAGAAATAACCATGAATATTTTATTAATCGGTGGCGGCGGCCGCGAACACGCTTTAGCGTGGAAGCTGGCGCAAAGCCCTAAGGTTGAAAAAATTTATGCTGCTCCCGGCAACCCGGGCATGGCACTGCTGCCTAAATGCGAATGCATTGCTCTGGATGTTGAGAATCTGGAGGGCGTAGCAGATTACGCTGAGGAAAAAAGCATTGACCTGACTGTTGTAGGTCCGGAAGCACCGCTTGTTGCAGGTCTTGCGGACGTTTGCAAACGCCGTGGTCTGCCGGTGTTCGGTCCTTCTAAGGCTGCAGCGCAGCTGGAAGGTTCCAAGGCATTTTCCAAAGAGCTGATGGCAAAATACAATATTCCTACCGCTTTCTTCAAAATTTGCGAGGATATTGAAACCGCTAAGGCTTACGTTGAAGAAAAGGGTGCTCCTATCGTAGTTAAGGCTGATGGTCTTGCAGCTGGCAAGGGTGTTGTCGTTGCTATGACTAAGCAGGAGGCACTTGACGCTATCGACGAAATGATGGCTGACCATAAATTCGGCAATGCAGGCGCACGCCTCGTTCTGGAAGAATACATGGAAGGCGAGGAGGCTTCTCTCCTGGCATTTACCGACGGCAAAACCATTGTGCCGATGATTGCTTCTCAGGACCACAAGCGCGTATTTGACGGTGACGAAGGTCCTAATACCGGCGGTATGGGCACCTATGCTCCCGCTCCGGTTATGACCGACGTGCTGCGTTTAAAAGCAACAGAGCTGATTCTGAAGCCCGTTATAGCTGCCATGGCAGCAGAAGGCATGCCTTATCAAGGTTGCCTCTATGCAGGCCTGATGATCAAGGGTGACAGCGTGAAGGTTGTAGAATTCAACTGCCGCTTCGGTGACCCCGAAACTCAGGTAGTGTTGCCTCTGCTTGATGGCGACCTAGCTGAAATTATGTTGGCCTGCGCTACCGGTACTCTTGATCAGGTAGACTTCGGCTGGTACGACAAGGCTGCAGTTTGCGTAGTAATGGCTTCCGGAGGTTATCCCGAAAGTTATGCCAAGGGCATGGAAATCACCGGTCTGGCTGACGCTGCTGCAGATAAAGACGTTGTTGTATTCCACGCAGGCACCAAGGCTGACGGCGCCAGGGTTCTTACCAACGGCGGACGTGTGCTTGGTGTAACTGCCGTAGACGCAAATATCAAGGCTGCACGTGACCGCGCATATACTGCTGTAGAAAAAATTAATTTTAATGGTGCTTTTTGCAGAAAAGATATTGCATGGAGAGCCTTAAAGAGGTAAAATAGATAAAATACCTACTCGGACCGCAGAAAGGCAATTTTTCAATTAATTATGTTACATGATTAACAGTTGCTTTGGCTGTGGTAAACAAAAAATTATTAAGAAAAGGATGATGAAAGAATGGCTTTTTATTATGATGAACCTGCTCACACATTTAGTGAGTACCTGTTAGTTCCCGGTTATTCCTCCGAAAAATGTATCCCCGCCAATGTAGACCTGCGTACGCCGTTGGTTAAATTCAAAAAAGGCGAGGAGCCGGCAATTACTATGAACATCCCGATGGTTTCTGCTATCATGCAGGCTGTTTCCGGCGAAAAGCTGGCTGTAGCTCTTTCCAAAGAGGGCGGCGTTTCTTTCATCTATGGTTCCCAATCCGTAGAGGACGAAGCTGCTATGGTTGCTCGTGTTAAAGGCTATCGCGCAGGCTTTGTAAGCAGCGACTCCAATATCCGTCCGGACAGCACTCTGGCTGACATCCTGGCACTGAAGGAACGCACCGGTCACTCCACTGTTGCTGTTACCAGCGATGGTACCGCTAACGGCAAGCTGGAAGGCATTGTTACCAGCCGTGACTATCGTCCGAGCCGTATGTCTATGGATGCTAAGGTTCGTGACTTCATGACTCCGATTGACAAAATGGTTTATGCTCCGAAAGATACCACCCTGCAACAGGCTAACGATATCATCTGGGAGAAAAAACTCAACACTCTGCCTATCGTTGATGATGACGGCCGTATGCTGTACATGGTATTCCGTAAAGACTATGCAACTCATAAGGAATATCCGTTGGAGCTGCTGGACAGCAAAAAACGCCACATCGTTGGCGCAGGTATCAACACCCGCGACTATGCTGAGCGTGTTCCCGCGTTGATTGATGCAGGCGTAGACGTACTCTGCATTGACTCCTCCGAAGGCTACAGCGCATGGCAGAAAATCACTCTGGACTGGATCCGTGAGCACTACGGTGACAGCGTTAAGGTTGGTGCAGGCAACGTAGTAGACGCTGAAGGCTTCCGCTTCCTGGCTGAGGCTGGCGCTGACTTCATTAAAGTTGGTATCGGCGGCGGTTCTATCTGCATTACCCGTGAACAAAAAGGTATCGGCCGTGGCCAGGCAACTGCTTTGATTGATGTTTGCAAGGCTCGTGACGAATACTTCGAAGAAACCGGCGTATACATTCCAGTATGCTCCGACGGCGGTATCGTTTATGATTACCACATGACTCTGGCTCTGGCTATGGGCGCTGACTTCATGATGCTGGGCCGTTACTTCGCTCGTTTCGACGAAAGCCCGACCAACAAGGTTAACATTAACGGTACCTACATGAAGGAATACTGGGGTGAAGGCTCCAGCCGTGCACGTAACTGGCAGCGTTATGACATGGGCGGCGCAGCTAAGCTGTCCTTTGAAGAAGGCGTTGACTCCTACGTTCCGTACGCAGGCAGCCTGAAGGATAACGTAAACCTGACTTTGGCTAAGGTTCGTTCCACCATGTGCAACTGTGGTGCTCTGAACATTCGCGAGCTGCAGGAGAAGGCTAAGCTGACTCTGGTTTCCGCAACCAGCTTGGTTGAAGGCGGCGCACATGACGTTATGCTGAAAGAAAACTCCAACAGCAACTATCCTAAATAATTAAATGAATGTAAATGGCAAGCTCTCGAAGAAATTCGAGGGCTTGTTTTTGTATAAAAAAAGCTCCCCTGAACGAATCGTTCAGGGGAGCCTGTCTGTTTATCAGCGAAGTTTTACTGTTATATTACCTTGTAAAGCTGAAAGCCTTGCGTGTCGCAGGAAACCAGCTTGTAGTTGATTCCTTCGCGCAATCCTTCAAAAACGGGAATGTGGTTTTCACCGTGAATGTGGCCGTAGACACAGTGCTGCACACCGTACCGCAGCATCAGATTAGTAAAGCAGGTGTGCTCCGTGCGTGCAAAAAGCGGCGGATAGTGAAAGGCCGTAATTATCTGATGTGCCTGCATTTTATGCGCCTGCTGCAGGGAAAGCTCCAGGCGTATACCTTCGCGATTGTAAATTTTTCTGTCGGCGGCACTGAAGCTTTCGGCTGAGGGCAGCAGCCAGCCGCGGGTGCCGCAGACAGCAATATCCTCTGCCATAATGCAGTCGTTCTGCAGAAATTCAAAATGAGCGCCGTAACGCTGCTGCATTTTGCTCAGGCTGCTCCACCAGTAGTCGTGGTTGCCGCGCAGCAGCAGCTTGCGTCCGGGAAGCTGTGCCAGCCAGTCTAAATCCTGTGCTGCTTCCTCCAGTGTCATGGCCCAGGAAATATCACCGCAGACAATAACGGTGTCCTGTGCGGTTACGGTGTTTTGCCAATTAGCGGCAACCTTTTCTTTATGGTTGCGCCAATGCTCGCCGAAAACCTCCATGGGTTTGCTCGCCGGTTCGCCTGATAAATGCAGGTCACCGATTGCGTAAATATGCATAATATTATCACCTTTGCGTGTTAAATTCGTTCTTACGCTTTGCTCAGCAGAAAGCGTGCTAAGGCCGGGACATCAGAAACATAGTAATCGGCACCTGCTTCCGACAGTTCCTCGTAGCTGCCGAAGCCGAAGCCTGCGCCGATGCAGGCGATACCGTTGGCGTGAGCTGCAAGAACATCTTCACGGCGGTCACCGATAAGTGCTACAGTCTTTTTAGCTTCTGGTGTAGTGAGCTGCCATTTTTCCAGAGCGGCGGCAACTACTAAAGCTTTCTTATCGGTTTTGCCGTCCAGGCTGCAGCCGGTAATATCTTCCAGATAGGGGTTAAAGCCAAAGCGTTCGGCAATTCTCAGTGCAAAAACCTCCGGCTTGGCGGTAGCCATGCCGAGGCGGCGGCCATCCTGCTGCAGGTCAGCCAATAATTCCATGATACCGGGATAAACTTTGTTTTCCCAGATGCCTATATCAGTGTAGCGTTCACGATATTTTTCTACACCGTCCTCAGCCTCTTCTCTGGTCATGCCGTAGTATTTGATAAAGCTGTCGCGCAGAGGCGGACCGATGAAAACCTCCAGCTTTTTTAAATCAGGCTCCTCAATATTTTGAGCGCGCAGGGCGTATTGTACGCATTTGGTGATACCCTCGGCGGAATTTGTCAGGGTACCGTCTAAATCAAAGAGTAAATTTTGAAACATTTATTGCTCCTTATTCGCTTCAATAGAATTTTTTTGGACTTGTATAACTGATTATAACACACTTTAGCAAATTAGTGATACAATAATGGTTATTAGAGACAGATAGATTTCATGAGGGGGAATAAAAAATGACAATTAAGCTTTTTGAAAATAATTCTTTGCTCAAACAGTGCGTGGCGAAGGTTACGGCCTGCACGCCTAAGGATGGCAAATATCTGGTTGAGCTTGACCAGACGGTTTTCTTTCCGGAAGGCGGCGGTCAGCTGAGTGACAGAGGTAAGCTGGCTGATGCGGTTGTAAGCCACGTAAGCGAAAAGGATGGTCACATTTACCATGAGTGCGACAAACCGTTGGAGGTTGGCGCCGAGGCAGAGGCTGTGCTGGACTGGCCTGTGCGTCTGGACAGAATGCAGCAGCATTTGGGCGAGCATCTTTTGTCCTACGCCTGCTGGAAGCTGTTTAAGGCTAACAACATCGGCTTTCATATGAATGAGGATGATGTTTTCATTGACCTTGATAAGGAGCTGACGGACGAGGAGCTGCTGCAGGCAGAATTATATACGAATGAAATCATCTGGGAGAATCGCCCGGTACATATCAGCTATATGGACAGCACAGAGGCTGTCAAGCTGAAGGATAAAATGCGTAAGTTCAACAGCAAGCTGACAGGCACGCTGCGTATCGTTTCCGTTGAGGATGCCGATATCTGTACCTGCTGCGGTACGCATCCACCATTTACAGGGATGCTGGGCAGTGTTAAGGTCATCCGTCATGAAAAGCATAAGGGTGGTTGCCGCGTAGAGTTTGTCTGCGGCCGCAGAGCACTGCTTGATGCGGACGCCAAGAACAGCACATTACTTAGCGTCGCTGCAAGTCTTTCCGTAAAGCCTGAGCAGGTGCCTGCTGCCGTAAATAAGCAGAAAGCTGATTTGCTGGCACAGCTTGACATTGCCAAGAGCAAGCTGCTGAAGATTGAAGAAGAAAAGCTGCAGGAAACGTATGCTGCTGCACCGGTGAATGATGAGGGTGTCAAGGTTTTGGCTTTGCCTATGGAAGGTCACGATGCCAAGGATATCAAAGCCTTTCTGCCGAAGGTTACTGCCTTGAAAAACACGCTGAGCCTTTTGGTAGCAGTGCAGCCTGAGCGCATCAGCTACGCAGTTGCTTTGGGGGCTGATACTGCAGGCGATTGCCGTATTGTTATTAAGCTGCTCAACGAAGCCTTTGGCGGTCGTGGCGGCGGCAAGAGCGACTGCGCGCAGGGCGGTGCGGATTATTGCGCCGACTGGCAGGAAAAGCTGCAGAGCGTTGTAGAAACGTTGAAGTAAAAAGAGCAAAATAAAAAAGACGGTCAAACGACCGTCTTTTTATTTTCGTGAACATATTGTTAATAAATAGGATAGCTGTTATAATAACACTAGAGATTCTGACAGGTCGGTTCCTCCGTAAGGAGGTGGGAGCATGACAGTAGCCGAAGCGTTACAGATAATGTTAACATTTGGTTTGCTTATTGCGACCATTATGTCTACACGTAAGTAGTTTTGCTTACAAAATAACAAAAGACCGACATTAGAGGTCAATGTCAGCCTTTCATCGATAACAAAGAGCAAAGGGAGGACTGACACACCACTGTCAGAGTCTCTCTTTGTCTTTATTATAGCAAATTTACGTGTTCTGTCAAGCTTACAGCTCATTAATCATAGCAATAAGTCTGTCAACCTCTTCGTCCTTGGTTGCCCAGCTGGTGCAGATGCGTACACTGTAATTGCCGTCCTCCAGATAAGCAATGTGGCTGAGAGCAAATTCCTCGCTCAGCTTTTCAAATTGTGCCGGAGTCATAATCACGAATTGCTGGTTGGTAGGGGATTCAGTAACGAACTTAAAGCCCTTGGCTAACAGTGCATCACGGATTTTCAGCGCCTGCAGTGTGCCCTTACCGCAGATTTTGCTGTAAAGGTCATCTTTCATAATTGTGCCAAACTGTACGCCAAGCAGACGTCCTTTGGCCATGATAGAACCGCATTGCTTAGCAATAGTGCGGAAGTCAGGCTTAAGTGCATCGTTCAAAATAACAACTGCTTCGCCGAAGAGCAGGCCGCATTTGGTGCCGCCGATATAGAAAACGTCGCAGTTTGCTGCTAAATCCGCAGCAGTCATATCGTTGTCGGGAGCGCCGAGAACATAGCCTAAGCGTGCGCCGTCAACAAAGAGGTAAAGACCGCAGTCCTTGCAGGCCTGGTATAAATCCTGCAGCTCTTTTTTGCTGTACATGCTGCCGATTTCTGTTGGTTGGGAGATATAAACCATTTTCGGCTGAGCCCAATGCTCGCGGCTGGGATCGGTATCGTACATCTTCCATTCGTGGCGGATTTGCTCTGCGGTGAGCTTACCGTCCTCGCTCGGAAGTGGCAGTACGCGGTGGCCTACATGCTCAATAGCACCGGCCTCATGCGTATTAATATGGCTGGGAACAGCGCCGTAAACAGCCTGATGCGGACGCAAGGCAGCGCAGATAACCGTCAGGTTGGTTTGGGTGCCGCCAACGAGAAAGTGCACGTCAGCGTTAGGGCAATCAAAGGCTTTTTTTATCAAAGTGCGCGCTTCGTAGCAGTAAGGATCAAGGCCGTAGCCATCGGTCTGCTCCATGTTGGTTTGCACGAGTTTTTCAAGGACTGCAGGATGGCAGCCTTCGGTGTAATCACTGTTAAAACGATAAGTCATTTTAAATCACCCTCAATTTTTAAAATTTATATATGTACTTTGGAGTTTAACTGTGTAAAGGCTCTCCTTGGGGAGAGCCTGTTACCAAAATTCCAAGATCTTCTTATTTCTTGCCTAAAATTTTCTTGCCTACGAATTCATATAACACAGGCAGCAGGGAAAAGACGATGATGCCCAAAGTTACCAGCGTAAAATTATGCTTGATGGCAGGGATGTTACCGAAGAAGTAACCGCCGCCGACAAAGAGAAATACCCACACTACGCCACCGATGACATTGTAATGAGCAAAGGTCAGGTAGTGCATTTTGCCGATGCCGGCAACGAAGGGGGCAAAGGTGCGAACAATCGGCACAAAGCGGGCCAGAAAAATTGCCTTATGACCATGCTTGTCATAAAATGCGCTGGCCTTGTCGACATGCTCCTTCTTAATGATATTCTTCTTAATCATGTGTATACCGAGATGCTCGCCTATCATATAATTGCAGGCGTCGCCCAGCACAGCCGAAAGTAAAAAGATGGGCACGATAATTTTTATATCCATGCCTTCGGGTGCGGCAGCGGCAAGGGCGCCACAGGCGAAAAGCAGCGAATCGCCCGGTAAAAATGGGGTGACTACCAGACCAGTTTCGCAGAACACTACCATGAACAGGATGGCGTAAATCAGATGACCGTAGGCCATCATAATTTCCGGCAGATGCTTGTCCAGGTGCAGAATTAAATCGATAAAATACATTGCATATGCTTCCATAAAAATTTCCTTTCTTAATATTGAGTCATATAAAATAATTTTAACACAAAAAACCGAACGTTGTAAGAGAATTTTAAGCCAAAAATGTGATTTTTCCCTTAAATATGTGGTAAAATAGAAGCTATAAGGTTGTAATGTACAAGTTGTAACAATTATTTAGATAAGGAGTGTTTTCTTTGGACCAAGAATTATGTTGGTGTGGCAGCGGTAAAGCATATGCAGACTGCCACAAAATGAATGATGCCAAAATTGCGTTGCTGCAGGCTCAGGGCTGCGAGGTTCCTGACCGCGATATGATTAAAACCCCGGAGCAGATTGCCGGTATCCGTGCAGCCTGCAAAATCAATACCGGTGTATTGGACGAGGTTGCCAAGTATATTAAGGCCGGTATGACTACTGCTGATATCGACAGAATCGTTTACGAATATACAGTAGCGCATAACGCTATCCCTGCACCGTTGGGTTATGAGGGCTTCCCGAAGAGCGTGTGTACCTCTATCAATGACCAGGTTTGCCATGGCATTCCCAGCGAGCATGACGTGCTGCGCAGCGGTGACATTGTGAACGTAGACGTTTCTACTATTTACAATGGTTATTATGCTGATGCATCCCGTATGTTTATGATTGGCAAGGTTGCTAAGCCGGCTGCAGATTTGGTTGCAATCACCAAGCAATGTCTGCTGCGCGGTATTGAAGCAGCTCAGCCTTGGGGTTTTCTGGGAGATATCGGAGCTGCTGTTTCCAAGCTGGCACATAAGCATGGCTATTCCGTTGTCGAAGAATTCGGCGGCCACGGCGTTGGTGTAGAATTCCATGAGGATCCGTTCGTCTGCCATGTAGGCAAACGCAAAACCGGTATGGTGCTTGTACCGGGAATGATTTTTACTATTGAGCCTATGATTAACATGGGACACAGAGATATCTTTGTTGACGAAGCCAATAACTGGACTGTTTATACCTGTGACGGCAGTCTTTCCGCTCAATGGGAGCATCAGATTCTGATTACAGAAAACGGTCCGGAGATTTTAACATATTAATGGCTTGACGGCTGTGCAGGCAGTCTTAATCTTTATTATTGTGCCCGGGCCCTGCAGCTTAGGCAAATAGATAGCATAGGAGGCTATAATAATGACAGACTTTTTGGAAAAAACATTTCGCCTGAAGGAACATCAGACGGATGTCCGCACAGAAATTCTTGCCGGTATCACCACCTTTATGACGATGGCTTATATTTTAGCTGTTAACCCCGGCATTTTAAGTGCTGCCGGTATGGATGCCGGTGCTGTATTTACCGCTACTGCTTTGGGTGCCTGCCTTGGTACTCTGCTGATGGCGCTGTTCTCTAACTATCCCTTTGCCCTGGCTCCCGGTATGGGCCTGAACGCTTTCTTTGCTTATACTGTTGTAGGACAGATGGGTTACAGCTGGCAGGTTGCGCTGGCTGCTGTTTTTGTTGAAGGTATTCTGTTCATCGTCCTGTCGTTGACTAAGGTGCGCGAAGCGTTGTTCAACTCTATTCCGCCTGCGCTGAAGTTTGGTGTTACCAGCGGTATCGGTCTGTTTATCACCTTTATCGGCTTGCAGAATTCCAAGCTCGTTGTTGCGGGACCGACTCTCGTTGGCCTGTATCCGTTTAAGGCTGCTTTGGCAGACGGCACCTTCTGGTCCACCGGTATCGGTGCTTTGCTGGCGCTTATCGGTATTCTGCTTACCGCTGTAATGATGACTAAAAAGGTTCCCGGCGGTATCCTCGTTGGTATTCTGGTTACCTGGGGCTTAGGCATGATTTGTGAGCTGACCGGTATTTATGTACCGAATCCGAAGCTCGGCATGTTCTCCGTTATGCCCAGCTTTGCTAACGGTATTTCCGTTCCCAGTCTGGCACCGACATTTATGCAGATGGATTTCAGTGCTATCTTTACCTTTAACTTCATTACAATCATGCTTTCCTTCATGTTTGTAGATTTGTTTGATACTCTCGGCACTTTGATTGGTGTTGCTTCCAAAGCTAAAATGCTGGACAAGGACGGCAAACTGCCGAAGATTGAAGGCGCTCTGCTGGCTGACTCTATCGCTACTACTGGTGGTGCGTTGCTGGGTACTTCCACCGTTACTACCTTCGTAGAAAGCAGCGCCGGCGTTGCTGTCGGCGGCCGTACAGGTCTGACTGCTGTTACTGCAGCTGTTCTCTTCTTCCTCAGCTTGTTCTTTGCACCTATCTTCCTGGCAATTCCTGCCTTCGCTACCGCTCCGGCACTGGTAATTGTAGGCTTTTTGATGGTAAGCAGTCTGCTGAATGTAGACTTTGACGATATGACTGAGGCTATTCCTGCTTTTATCGCAGCAGTAGCAATGCCTTTCATGTATTCCATTTCCGAAGGTATTTCCATGGGCGTTATCTCCTATGTAGCAATTAACCTGCTCAGCGGTGAATACAAAAACAAAAAAACCAGCTGGATTGTATATGTGCTGGCAGTAATCTTTATCCTGAAATATATTTACGTGTAAAAGGATTGAGGTAAAAAATATGATGGACCGTGTAAGAGCGGTCGCACTCGGTAACAGCCCTGCTGATATTCTCTTGAAGAACGGCAGGGTTGTTGACGTGCTGACCGAAACAATTTATGAAGCTGATGTTGCTATAGCCGAGGGCATGATTGCCGGTGTCGGCAGCTATGACAAGGCAGAAAAAATCATCGACCTGAAGGGAGCATATGTTGCCCCCGGTCTGATTAATGCACATTGCCATGTAGAAAGCTCGATGGCTGTGCCGGAGCATTACTGTGCCGAGGAGCTGCGTTGGGGCGTAACCACACTGATTACCGACCCGCACGAAATTGCCAACGTAGCAGGTGCGGCAGGCATTCACTATATGTTGGAGGCCGGCGGACAGATGCCGCTGAACTATTATGTGAACCTGCCTAGCTGCGTGCCTGCTACACGCTTTGAGCACAGCGGCTGTGTGATGGATGCGCGCGATATGATTAAGCTTGTCAATGAGCCCGGCGTACTGGGCATGGGCGAGATGATGAATGTGCCCGGTGTTATTTATAATTCCACCGAGGTACAGAAAAAGTTGGACCTGTTTTTGAGTTTGGGCCGCGTAATCGACGGCCACGCACCCTGCGTGCGTGGCAAGGAGCTGGCTGCCTACGTTGCCAGCGGCATTGATACCGACCATGAAAGCATCAGCTGGGACGAGGCGAAGGAAAAGCTGCGCAACGGTCTGGCAGTGCTGGTGCGTGAGGGCAGTGCTTCACGTAATTTGACAGCAATTTTGCGCGGCGTTATTGATGAGGGCGTTGATGTCAGCAGTTTGGCCTTCTGCACCGATGATAAGCATCTTGCCGATATCCGCCGCGAGGGCACTATCCGTCACTGCGTACAAATGGCGATAGAATTGGGCATGGAGCCTGTGCGTGCTTTGCGTCTGGCAACCATCAATGCTGCGCGTATTTACGGCCTGCACCGCGTGGGTGCCGTTGCTCCCGGCTGGCAGGCGGATTTAGTAGTTTTTGACAACCTGCAAAGCCTTACGCCGCAGGCTGTTTTCCATAAGGGTGTGGATGCGCTCAAGGCCTGCGAAAAGATTGCGCCTGTTATTCCCAATGCTAGCCTGCAGGGCAGCGTGAAGCCTGCAGCCTTTGGTGCCGATACCTTCGCTTTATTGCATTTTGCCGATGACAGGGAATATCCTGTTATCACTATGCTTCCCGGTGAAATCTTTACCGAGAAGAGCACTATTATGGGTAAGGATATTGCCGCTGCTCTGGAAAAAGGCGATGTGCACCTGATTGCCGTACTGGAAAGACATCACGGCACCTGTAATGTGGGACTCGGCCTCTTGCGTGGTTACGGGCTGAAGGACGGCGCAGTAGCGACAACGGTGGCACACGATTCACACAATCTGATTGTTATCGGCACAAGTCCGGAAGCAATGAATGTTGCGGCTAAGGAGCTGGTACGCGTACAGGGCGGTTATACCTTGGTCAAGGGCACCGAGGTTATCGATACACTGCCGCTGAATATCTGCGGCCTGATGAGCAGCGCACCTGCCGAAGAGCTTATCGGCAGTCTTGATAAGATTGCGGCGAAGGCACATGCGCAGGGAGTTTTAGACGGCATCGATCCGTTTATCAGCCTGAGCTTTATGGCGCTGCCTGTTATTCCCAAGCTGCGTATTACAGATATGGGCATGTTCGATACAGAGAAATTTGAATTTATAAAATAGAGATATTTGAGGGGAAAGATATGCATAAGCTTGTATCACAATTAGTTATTTACCGCAATCTGCCGACGGACAATTTGCTGGAGCCGTTGGCAGAAATCTGCGCTGAATTTGCAGCAGGTGATTATAACCGCGAGGAGCTGACAGCGGAAATTTATGAGCAGGTACATAAGCTGCTTGATATTGGCACTGTTTATGGCTTTGACAAAAATCTTTGGCATAATTATCTGGCCTTTTTGCTCGTCAGCTGTGAAAATCCCTTTGCCATTACCTATGAAAAGGTTGGTGCCTGCGATGGCAGCGTTAATCAGTTTGCCAAGCATGACTTTAAAATCTTTCAGCAGCTGTTTGCCTATGATTTCAGTAAGCTGGAGCGTGCGCTGGAGATTGACTGCTTTTCGTTAATCAGCAATTATCAGGCTGTGGTGAAGCAGGAGCGTCGTTACAACAAAAATATCAGCGACAAGGTGCAGGCGCTCAGCACTGCTTTGGAAAAGGCTGCCGATGCTGATGAGTTTTTCGCCTGCGTCACTAAATTCTATCATGATTATGGCGTGGGCAAGCTTGGTCTGAACAAGGCCTTTCGTATAGCGCAGGCGGAGCAGGGCGAGCCGGAGTTGGTGCCGATATCCAATACGGAGCAGATTATCTTTGCTGACCTCATCGGTTATGAGGACCAGAAGAAGCGCCTGTTGGAAAATACGGAGGCTTTTGTAGCAGGCCGCCCGGCAAATAATGTGCTGCTTTTTGGTGACAGTGGTACAGGTAAATCCAGCAGTATTAAGGCGCTTATCAACCAATATTATGATCAGGGCCTGCGGATGATTGAAATCTACAAGCATCAGTTCCGTGATTTGTCGCAGGTAATTGCCCAAATTAAAAACCGCAACTACCGCTTTATTATCTATATGGATGATTTGTCATTCGAGGAATTTGAAATCGAATACAAATATCTGAAGGCTATCATCGAAGGCGGTCTGGAGGTGCGTCCGGATAATATTTTGATTTACGCTACCTCTAACCGCAGACATCTGATTAATGAAACGTGGAAGGACCGCAACGATGTAACGCAGGAGGATGGCATTTACAAGTCGGATACGATGCAGGAAAAGCTTTCTCTGGTCAACCGCTTCGGCTGTACGATTTATTATGGACAGCCTACGCAGAAGGAATACTACAAAATTGTCTGCGAGCTGGCGAAAAAGCAGGGACTGGAGCTTGCTGACGACTTCCTTTGTGCCGAAGCGCGGAAGTGGGAGCTGCATCACGGTGGCATTTCCGGACGTACGGCGCAGCAGTTTATTAATTATCTGCAGGGTGTTGCCGATTTTAGTAAAAAATAGCTTGCGTTTACTTGGCGGATATGTTACACTAGTCTAGTGTTAATGCAAGCCGCTTTGCCAAACAAGGCAGCTTCTAAATTATGAATATAATGTTCTTAGCAAAGAGAGGTGTAAAGAATGAAAGAAAAGATTCATCCGAATTACGGTGAAGTTACTGCTACCTGCGCATGTGGTGCAAGCTTCGTAACTGGTAGCACTAAAAAAGAATTACGCGTGGATGTTTGCTCTAAATGCCATCCATTCTTCACTGGTCAACAACGTAACGTAGCTGCTCGTGGTCGTATCGAGAAGTTCAACAAACGTTACAACAAAGAACAATAATCTATACAATAAGGCAGAGCTTGCACATGCGGGTTCTGCTTTATTTAGTTTTACGGAGTATATCTATGAGCACGAAAAAATTATCTGTAGGCGGACAAGCCGTAATTGAAGGCGTTATGATGCGCGGACCGCATAAGGTGGCCGTTGCCGTGCGCCAACCTGACGGAGAAATTGCCGTGGATGTAAATCCTGTCAACAGTATCCGTGATAAATATCCTATTTTGAAAAAACCGCTGCTTCGCGGCGTTATTGCTTTATTTGAATCATTATATGACGGCATCAAGGCCTTGGCCTATTCGGCACAGGTTTCCGGTGAAGAGGACGAGCAGCTGACAGGCAAAGAGATGGCAATGACTATTGCTACATCTGTATTGTTGGCTGTCGGTCTGTTTATCGTTATTCCGACCTGGTCTATGCGTTTTCTGCATGAGCTGACGGAAGATCCGATGATGCTCAACCTGGCTGAGGGCGTGCTGCGCATGGTTATTTTCCTGGCCTATATTGCAGCGATTTCCTCGATGGAGGATATTCAGCGCGTATTCCAGTATCACGGTGCGGAGCACAAAACTATTTATACCTATGAGGCAGGCTTGCCGCTGCGTGTAGAAAATGTGCGTCCGTTCAGCACACTGCACCCGCGCTGCGGTACCAACTTTCTGATGATTGTCATGCTGATAAGCATGTTTATTTTTACCTTCCTGGGCTGGCCCAGCCTGCTGGAACGCATTGCTTCCCGTGTAGTGCTGATGCCGGTAATTGCGGGCGTCAGCTATGAGATTATTCGTTTTGCCGGTGCGCATAACGATAATAAGCTGGTGCATATGGCAATTATGCCGGGACTTTTGCTGCAGAAGCTGACTACGCGTCAGCCTGATGACAGCCAGATTGAGGTGGCGATTGCTTCGCTGAAGGCAGTGCTGCCGCCTGAAGAAATTATAGAGTAAAAGTGATTTTATAGATTTGCAGGCTGATCTATGAGGCTCTCCTTGGGGAGAGCTGGCGCCCGTAGGGCGACTGAGAGGGGACTGCACTATTCTGCCTTTAAAATAACGTTATATTGAACACTTCGCTTGTAGGAGAGAATGTTTTCTTAACGAATCACTTTGAATTAAATTTATAAGACTAACATAACACTTGAGAGGAGAATTTCTAATGCTCGACAAATTGCAGGCACTAGAAGACAGATATTTAGACTTAGAGGCAAAAATCAGTGACCCCGAGGTTATTGCTGACCAGACCAACTGGCTGAAGGCTACCAAAGCGCATGCCAAGCTGGAACCGATTGTTACCGCTTACCGTGAATACCGCGATATGATTAAGGCTCGCGACGAGGCAGAGGAGCTGCTGGCAGCAGGCGATGACGAAGAGCTGGTTGAAATGGCCAAAGAGGAGCTGAAGGAGCTCAAACCGCAGATTGAAGAATATGAGGAAAAGCTCACGATTCTGTTGCTGCCTTCCGACCCGAACGATGACAAAAACGTTATCGTGGAAATTCGCGGCGGTGCCGGCGGTGATGAGGCTGCACTTTTTGCCGGTGTTCTCTTCCGTATGTATCTGCGCTATGCAGAAACCCGTGGCTGGCGCGTTGAGGTTATGGATTCCAACCCGACTGAACTGGGTGGTTTCAAGGAAGTAGTATTCCAGATCAGCGGCGACAGCGTTTACAGCCGTATGAAATTCGAAAGCGGCGTACATCGTGTACAGCGTGTGCCGGAAACCGAATCTCAGGGACGTGTGCACACCTCTACCGTTACCGTTGCTGTACTGCCTGAGGCAGAAGAGGTTGACGTAGAAATCAATCCTGCAGACCTACGTGTCGATACCTATCGTGCAGGCGGTGCCGGCGGCCAGTACGTAAACAAAACCGAATCTGCAGTTCGTATTACCCATATTCCGACAGGCATTGTGGCACAGTGCCAGGATGAAAAATCTCAGCTGAAGAACCGTGAGAAATGTATGCGCGTATTGCGTGCGCGTATTTTGGAACAGGCGCAGGAGGAGCAGCGTGCCGCTACTGCCGAGGACCGCAAAAGTCAGGTAGGCACCGGCGACCGCAGCGAGCGTATCCGCACCTACAACTATCCGCAGGGACGCGTTACCGACCATCGCATCGGTCTGACACTGCATAAGCTGGACAGCATTGTCAACGGTGATCTGGACGAGCTGCTGAGTGCGCTGATTACTGCTAAGCAAAGCGAACAATTACGGCAGGGGAAATAAAATGGATAAGCCGGTTTGGACGATTATGAAAATCTTAAACTGGACTAAGCAGCACTTTGAGGCTAGGGGCGTGGAAAATCCACGCCTTGACGCCGAAGTGCTGCTTTGTGCTGTCTTGAAATGTGAACGCATCAAGCTGTATACCGAGTTTGACAAGCCTTTCAGTGAGGAGGAGCGCGACAAGATGCGCTCATATGTAGAGCGCCGCGCTAAGCATGAGCCGCTGGCCTACATTATCGGTGAGCGTGCTTTTATGCGCAATAACTTTAAGGTTACGCCTGCTACCCTGGTGCCGCGCCCGGAAACGGAGCTGTTGGTGGAAAGCCTGGTGAAGGCTGCGCCGATGTTGCGCGCAGACGGTGCCGTAAAGGCATTGGATATCGGTACAGGCAGCGGTGCTATTATCGTTTCACTGCTTGATTATCTGCCTGCTGCCGTTGGCGTGGGCGTGGATATCAGCAACGAAGCCTTGGCGGTGGCGAAAGAAAACGCTGCCGCTATCGGCGTGGATAAGCGTGTGGCCTTCCGCCAAAGCGATTTGTTCAGCAACGTACCTGTGGAGAAAAAGTTTGATATCATCGTTTCGAATCCGCCGTATATTCCTGCTGCCGACATTGCGACGCTGGCGCAGGATGTACAGCAGGAGCCACGCACTGCACTTGACGGCGGTGCGGACGGACTTGATTTTTACCGCCGCATCTGTGCCGAAGCTGCGGAGCATCTGGCAGAAGATGGCTTGCTGGCGTTTGAAATCGGCATCGACCAAAGCGAGGCGGTACAAAAGCTGTGCCTGGAGCATGGCTTTGCTAAAGTTGCCGTGCGCCCGGACTATGCAGGCATACCGCGCATGGTTTTTGCGTTAAAAGAAAAAGAGGGTGAGGATAAATATGAAAACATCCTACTGGAAATTACAAAAGAACTCTGATAATCAAGAGATTATGCAGGAGGCAGCGGCACTGATCCGTGCGGGTGAGGTTGTATCGTTCCCGACGGAAACAGTTTACGGCCTGGGTGCGGATGGTCTGAATCCTGAGGCTGTAGCCAAGATTTTTGCTGCTAAGGGCAGACCTAACGATAATCCGTTGATTCTGCATATCGCTAAAAAGGAAGATATTGCGCAGCTGACTACCGGTTTGAATGCTAATGCCAAAAAGCTTATGGAGCATTTTTGGCCGGGACCGCTGACACTGATTGTCAATAAATCTGCTATTGTGCCTGACGCTGTAAGCGCAGGACTGGAAACTGTCGCTGTACGCTTCCCATCTAATAAATTCGCTCAGGATTTTATCCGTGCCTGCGGTTGTCCAATCGCGGCGCCGTCGGCTAATATTTCCGGCCGTCCCAGCCCGACGAATGCACAGGATGTGCTGGAGGATATGCAGGGTAAAATTGCCGGTATGCTTGATGGCGGCAACTGCGGCATTGGTCTGGAATCCACCGTGGTGGATACAACGAGCGCTGTTCCCACTATCCTGCGACCGGGCGGCATTACCTATGAAATGCTGACAGAGGTTATGGGTGCGGTAGAAATTGACCCGGCGCTGCAGGGAGATAAAAACTTTAAGCCAAAGGCACCTGGGATGAAGTACCGTCATTATGCTCCGAAAGCACCGGTGTACCTGTTTGAAGGCGAAGCCTGCAAATGTTTGCCGCAGGTTATTGCCAAGGCTCTGGCTGAAGGCAAAACCGTCGGCGTGCTGTGCGGACGTGAGCTGGAGAGCGAGCTGGCAGAGCTTGTCGAAAAGCAGCATCTGCAGCTTTCCTGCTGGGGCGACAGCCGTGAGCAGCTGGCAGCGGATTTGTTCTACCTGCTGCGCGACTTTGACCGTACCTGTCCGGATGTCATCCTCGCCGAAGGCGTAGAGGAGGACGGTTTAGGACTGGCAATTATGAACCGCCTGCGTAAGGCTGCGGGCTATCAGATTATAACGCTGGAAAACGGCAGCCTGCATTTAAAAAATAATGTAAATTTACCGACATTTATGTTACAATAAAGGTTAAAGATAATCCCGGCATTAAAAAGCAGGAGAGGAGAAGATTATTTATGAAAATTGCAATGGCTTGTGATCATGGCGGCTTCCATCTGAAGGAGCATATCAAAAAATATTTAGAGGATAAAGGTATCGAGGTTGTTGACCATGGTACCTACAGCGAAGATTCCGTAGACTATCCCGACTATGCTGCTAAGCTGTGCGAGGATATTACCAGCGGTGCAAGCGGTGCGCAAAAGGGCATCCTGATTTGCGGTACCGGTATCGGTATTTCTATCGCTGCCAATAAATGCAAGGGCATTCGCGCTGCTCTGTGCGGTGATGTTTTCTCCGCTAAAATGAGCCGCGAGCATAACAATGCCAACGTTCTCTGCATGGGCGAGCGTGTTCTGGGCGTAGGTCTGGCAGAAATGATTACCGACGCTTGGCTGGAAACCGAATTTGCCGGTGGTCGTCATGAACGCCGTGTAAATAAAATCATGGATTTGGAAGCAAAATAATCGTCTTTGCGTTGCAGCCTAAACGATTTTTGCGTTTCTGAAAAATAAACAGAAAAGAAGTAAAGCAACAATGGAAACAAATATGCAAATAGCTAAGGAGCTGGCAGCGGCTGCTGAAGAGCTCATTAGTATAGCAAAGCCTAAAAAGGGACAGATTTTCGTGCTTGGCTGCAGTACCAGTGAAGTGCTCGGCAACAAAATCGGCACCGGCGGCAGCAGTGAAACAGCTGTTGCTATGTTCAAGGCGCTGAAGGCAGTGTGCGATGCACACGAGCTGTATCTTGCCGTACAATGCTGCGAGCATCTCAACCGTTCCTTAGTAGTGGAGGCAGCTATAGCTGAACGCTACAATCTTGAGGAGGTTACTGTGCGTCCGGTGGCTCATGCCGGCGGCGCTATGGCAACTGCTGCCTACGAAAATTTTGCTGAACCTGTAGTGGTAGAAAAAATTTCTGCCCATCTTGGCATTGATATTGGCCAGACGCTCATCGGCATGCATCTCAAACGAGTTGCTGTACCTGTACGCCTGCAATATAAAAAAATTGGCGAAGCAGTGCTGACTGCCGCTAAAACTCGTCCGCCGTTAATTGGGGGACCGCGTGCCCAATATCTGGAAAATCGCCCATAAGGCACCATCTGCGTCTTTTAGTAGAGCAGACTTTTTGAGCGCTTATCCACAGCCTGTGGATAAAACTGGTTGATATTTAATGTTTTATTTTTAGGAGGGACTTAAAATGAATCTGGAAAAACTTAGCGTAGTTGATCCTGAGCTGAAAGGTTACATTGATGCGGAGCTTAACCGCCAACGTGACAAAATCGAACTGATTGCATCCGAAAACATCGTTACTCCCGCAGTAATGGAGGCTATGGGCAGCGTACTGACCAATAAGTATGCTGAAGGCTATCCTGGTCACCGTTATTATGGCGGCTGTGAATATGTTGATAAGGTTGAAACTTTGGCTATTGAACGTGCCAAAAAATTATTCCATGCTGAATATGCTAACGTACAGGCTCACTGCGGTGCCAGCACCAATTTGACCGTGTACTTTGCTTTCCTGAAACCCGGCGATACTATCATGGGTATGGACCTGTCCCAAGGCGGTCATCTGAGCCATGGATCCCCGGTAAATATTTCCGGTACTTATTTCAATGTTGTGCATTATGGCGTTAATCCGGAAACCGAGCTGATTGATTACGATGCTATGGACAAGCTGGCTAAAGAGCATCATCCGAAGCTGATTGTTGCCGGTGCCAGCGCTTATCCGCGTATTATCGATTTCAAACGCATCGCTGATATTGCTCATGCTAACGGTGCTTTGCTGCTGGTTGATATGGCACACATCGCCGGCCTGGTTGCAGCAGGTCTGCATCCGTCTCCGGTTCCGTATGCGGACATCGTAACTACTACCACCCACAAAACTCTGCGTGGTCCTCGCGGCGGTCTGATTTTGACCAATAACGAGGAATATGCCAAGAAAATCAACAAGGCTATTTTCCCCGGCATTCAGGGTGGCCCGCTGATGCACGTTATTGCTGCTAAGGCTGTTGCTTTCGGCGAAGCTCTGAAGCCTGAATTCAGAGAATACGCAGAAAACATTGTCAAGAATGCCAAGGCTTTTGCCGAAGGTCTGAAGGCTGAAGGCTTCCGTCTGGTTTCCGGCGGTACCGACAACCATCTGATTCTGGTTGATGTACGCAACAAAAACCTGACCGGTAAGGAAGCAGAAAAGTTGCTGGATAATATTGGCATTACCTGCAATAAAAATACTATTCCGTTTGATCCTGCCAGCCCGTTTGTAACCAGCGGTATCCGCTTGGGTACTCCGGCTGCTACTACCCGCGGCTTCAAAGAAGAGGACTTCAAAGAGGTTGCTTCTATTATGGGCCTGGTGCTCAATAACCCTGAAGATACTGATAAGCATGCAGAGGCTGCAAAACGCGTTGCTGCACTGTGCGCTAAGTATCCGTTATATACTAATTTATAATTAAGACGACCGATAAAGCTTTATCCGCTTCGTCTTAATAAGAAAAGGAGCGATATATCCAATGCAAATCAATGTAGTAAACCATCCTTTGCTGCAAGCAAAAATGACTATCCTGCGTGACAAGGATACCAAGAGCGTAACCTTCCGCCACATCATCAGTGAGGTTGCAGCGCTGCTGACCTTTGAAACTACCAGAGATTTACCTGTGGAAGAAGTAAAGGTTACAACTCCGCTGTGCGAAACCACTGGCTGCCGTATTAAAGGCAGTGTCACTGTTGTGCCTATCCTGCGTGCAGGCCTGGGCTTTATGGAGGGCGTACTCAGTGTTATTCCCGAAGCCAATGTTGGTCATATCGGCATGAGCCGTAACGAAGAAACTCTGTTGCCGATGGAGTATTACTGCAAGCTGCCTGCGGATATGGACGCTTATACTATTGTTGTTGACCCGATGCTGGCAACCGGTGGCAGTGCTATTGCTGCTATCGACCAGCTCAAAAAGCGCGGCATGAAGAACCTGCGCTTCATGTGTCTCGTTGCTGCTCCCGAGGGTGTAGAAAAGCTGAATGCAGCACATCCTGATGTGCCTATCTACACTGTTGTGCTTGATGATCATCTCAATGAGCATGGCTACATCGTTCCGGGCTTGGGCGATGCAGGCGACAGAATTTTTGGTACGGTATAAAAAATTATGGAACGCAAAACAAGACCCGGCTGGGATGATTACTTTATGGAGATTGCCAGAGTAGTCAGCAGCCGTTCAACCTGTATGCGCCGCAGTGTTGGCGCGGTAATCGTCAAAAATAAACAGATTGTAGCGACAGGCTATAACGGTACGCCTAAGGATTTGCCTCACTGTGAGGTTACGGGCTGCCTGCGCGAGCAGCTGCATGTGCCTTCGGGGCAGATGCATGAGCTGTGCCGCGGTATTCACGCAGAGCAGAATGCTGTTGTGCAGGCTGCCTATCATGGTGTGTCTGTCAACGGCGGTACAATTTATTGTACGCATCAGCCCTGTGTGGTCTGCACCAAGATTTTGATTAACGCAGGCATTAAGCGCATTGTTTATGCTAATCCTTATCCGGATAAGCTGGCGGAGGATATGATGGCTGCATCGGGAATTGAAATCTGCGTACTGGATAAGAAGTAAATATGCTGTAAAAAAGCACTGCTCACATTTCCTTACGGGAAATGCAGAGCAGTGCTTTGCTTTTGTTGCTTATTTTACTTGGACATAGGTAACGCCTGCGGCGTAGCAGTCAAGCACGTAGGGCTGGTACATCAGATAAAGATGGCCGTCCTCGGTTATGATATAATCCTTGCTTACTTTGAAGTTGTCGAAGTTATCAATAAACGGCGCTTCGCTGACAGTTTTCAAATCTGCGCAGTAAACAGGCAGTTTTTTAGCCTTGATATCCTGCTTCAGCTGCTCGGCGTCTAGCTTTTCCATGAAGCGGGTGTAGGGAACGCGCTTGCCGGTAGCCTTGTCATAAACAATGCCGTGCGTATAATACATACCATGCGCAGCCTTATCATAATAGTACCAGGTGTTGAAGGTGAGGCAGACAAACTGGTCGTTTTCGTAAATCACCTCATAATTGCTGCCGACAGCACGCATATCCGGCTGGCGTAAATCCTTGCGCGATTTGCTGACCATTTTCTGGATATCGCGATTCATGCGCTCTGCTGCCTGAGGATTTTCCTGCGTGAAAACAGGATATTTATAGTCATAGCGCTCACCCTTGTCGACTTCGGTTTGCTGCGCAGCCGACGCACCTGCTGCTACTGCCATTGCCAAAAATAAGCTGAGAAGTGTTTTTTTCATTCGTGTTTACCCCCTTTGTAGGAATTGTATTTGGTACTATAATAGTATAAAATAAAAGGGTATCTGTAAAGATGCCTGAGCGGGGGAAGTGTAAAATCTTTGTAGCCTGCGCAGGAAGTATTTGTAAACTTGAGGGGATATTGAAAATGTTAGGAACAATCGTTAATGTAAGTGCAATTTTAACCGGCTCTGTAATCGGCAGTTTTCTCAGCAGAGGTGTTAACGAACGCTATAAAACAGCGCTGTTTGACGGCCTTGGACTGGCAACCGTGGGACTGGGAGCGAACGCCTTTGTCAGCAATATGCCGAAAACAACTTATCCGGTATTATTCATCGCCAGCATCGCCATTGGTACGGTGATAGGAACCTGGCTGGATATAGACGGCCGTTTTCACAAGCTTTTGGCAAGCGCCAAGGGTGGCAGCAAGCTGGCGGAAGGACTTTCAACCGCTATTTTGCTGTTCTGCATCGGCACGCTTTCTATTTTGGGGCCGATTGAAAGCAGGCTCAATGGCAATAACACTTATCTGTATACCAACGCGACGCTTGATTTTGTTTCGTCGATTATTCTTGGCTCTGCCTATGGCATTGGCATTGCCGCGGCAGCCTTGGTGCTGCTTTTGTGGCAGGGAAGCATTTATCTTTTCGCCGGAGTGATTGCGCCCTATATGACGCCGGCGCTGATGGGAGAAATTTCTGTTTTGGGAGGCATTTTTCTGATGAGCAGCGGCCTGGGGATTTTGCAGCTGCGTGACTGCAAAACGCTGAATATGCTGCCGGCGCTTATCGTACCGCCGATTTTTTACGCGCTGATGGCAGCGATAAAATGATTTTTTTAGAGTTCATCAAAACGATGCAAAGTTCACAGATTATCCATTGACTAATCAGTCAGTTCGCCTTATAATAAGCTCATCAGTTAGCAATCCCACTGACTGATACATAATACCCCTTTTCTTTTAAACATCCTTTCACAACATCAACCCTCTGAAAGCAGCAGTGCCGAACGCATGGCACTGCTGCTTTTTTATACAGGGAGCGGGTTTGCGGCTTTTGCTATTATTCTTAATAGGAATAAATATTATTCTGTTAAAAATTTTCTAAAAAAACATCTTGACTAGGCAGTCACCCGCAATTATAATATAAGTATGATTTAGATTAGAGTAAGTCAAAAAATGAAATACTCCAATCTATAATTTCACCCCTTGATTATGAAATCCTTGAAACAGGCGAAGCTCGTGCATGGTAGAGGAAACAAGGCAACTCTTACTGGACTTGCAGGCGGGGACTTGCGAAGGATTTTGTAATAAATAAAAATCTCTTAAGATAAGAGGAGGAATTTATAATGAAAAAATCCTTAGTACTCGCAATGGCAATGGCTCTTGGTGTAACTGCATCCGCTTACGCTGCTAACCCGTTCTCTGACGTTCCTGCCGGCCACTGGGCTTATGACAGCATCAACAAACTGGCTGCTGCTGGCGTAATCGAAGGCTACGGCGACTCCACCTTCGGTGGCGACAAACTGATGACCCGTTATGAAATGGCTCAAATCGTTGCTAAAGCAATGGCAAAAGGCGCTAACGTTGACAAACTGGCTGCTGAATTCGCTGACGAGCTGGATAACCTGGGCGTTCGCGTTGCTAACCTGGAGAAAAAAGCTGACAACGTTAAAGTAACTGGCGAAATGCGTTATCATTATGTTGATCATGAGGCTACTGTTGATGGCAAAGCAGTTGGTTATGCAACTCAACTGCGTTCCCGTATTTGGGTAAAAGGTGCAATTAATGAAGATTGGACCTATACCGGCATGCTGGAAAACATTCAAGATTTGAAAAACGATAAAGGCGATGAAACTACTAAATTCCAACGTGCTTATGTAAATGGTAAGCTCGGTGGCTTGGCTGTTCAAGCTGGTCGTTATCATGCAAAATGGTCCGAAGGTAACGTTTATGATAACCGTGTTGACGGCGTTCAAGTTGCTTACGGCAAGGACGTTAAATTGTTAGCTGGTTATGGTAAAGCATCTAATAAAGATGGTATTTCTTCTTCTACCGGTAACAATGCAAAAGATACTTACTATGCTGAATTGTCCGGCAAAGTTGAAAACTTGTCCTTGGTTGCAGGCTACTACAAATTTGAAGATGTAAAAGAAGTTAAAGATATTGATGATACCATTTGGACTGTTGCTGCTAACTATGCATTCGATAAGAACTTCAAACTGGGTGCTATGTATCTGAATGGCGATAAAGATGGCTACAAGGGCGATGATGATGGCTTCGTAGTAACTGCTTCCTACAAAGGTGCAAAAGCTGCTAAAGCTGGTTCTTGGGGCTTAGTTGCTAAATACTATGACCAAGGCACTTCTACCTATATTGACCACACCATGAATGGTCTTGCTGATAATAAACTGTTCACTGGCGATGAAGGCTTTAAAGGTTACAGCGTAGCTGCTAACTACACCTTTTCTAAGAACATCGTTGGTCAGGTTGAATGGTATGATCTGGAACAAAAAGAAGGCAACAAAGACGCACAAACCCTGTGGTCTCAAGTTGTATTCACTTTCTAATTCTAACCACATACAACAACCTAACATTTAACACGCGCGTATAAGAAGACGGCCGCCCGCATGGGCGGTCGTTTTTTGAATTATAATTTACAATAAAAAGCAATGACTACCCAGTCAGAAAATTTTAAGCAAACACTGTATTTTTCCCTAAATTTATGCTAAAATATACCTATATTCTGCATTATACTAATGCGTCTGGAGGAATAAGAATGAAAAAAGTTTTACGTTATTTATTGATGACCGTTATGGCTATTTGCTTCAGCATCCCCTGCTTTGGTGCAGCTGAAGCTGCAAGCGTTGCCCTGCTGCCCTTAATCAACAATGTTGAAGGCGGAGATGAGTTGGCAAGTCAGGTTTTCTACAAAAACGCTCTGTCTGTTCTGAACAGCAAAAAAGGCTTTGTAGTAGTAGAAAACGACAAGCTGACCGCTGTTATTGATGCTGCTAAGATTGGCAACAAGGTTCCTAGTGCTGCAACTCTGGAAAAGATTGCTAAAGATGGCGATGTTGACATCGTTATCGCTGTTCAGCTGGACAAGCTGGATGACAAAGCTATTGATTCCAGCGAAGAGCGCAGACTGCAAATCGACCTGCAAGGCTATGCAGTTGCTTACAACAAGCTCACCGGTAAAGCTTACGAGCATCGCATTTACAGCGACAAAACCATTCCTGAAGCTCTGACCAGCCGTTGGGATTGGACTCATGAAGAATTTGGCCGTGCAGTACGCATCGAAGTAGACCGTGCTCTGCGTGTTAAATAATTCATAGCTTAATTTTAGTTTAAACACCAAGCCGCTTCTGTAAATTTTGCAGAGGCGGTTTTTAATTGCGAGTAAATAGCTTCAAAGGAAAAATATCATACAAATGATTATTAGAAAAGAAGAGCTTCTTTATTTGCCGAATTTAAGAAAAATTTGTGAAACCCTTGTAGTATACTTATAAACGTGGTACAATAAGCATATGAAAAAATGCTTATGCTAACTGCTGAGGGCTGCGAAAAATGCAGACTGCAAAGAGTATGGTAGAGGAAACAAGGCAACTCTTACTGAAAGCTGCGGCGAGCCGAGTATCAAAGCCAAGGCGAAGAAGCATAGCAGAATTTTTCAAATGTATTTTCCTAAAGGAGGAAATTAAAATGAAAAAATCTTTAGTATTAGCTATGGCTATGGCTCTGGGCGTAACTGCTTCCGCATACGCTGCTAACCCGTTCTCTGACGTTCCTGCTGGTCACTGGGCTTATGACAGCATCAACAAACTGGCTGCTGCTGGCGTAATCGAAGGCTACGGCGACTCCACCTTCGGTGGCGACAAACTGATGACCCGTTATGAAATGGCTCAAATCGTTGCTAAAGCAATGGCAAAAGGCGCTAACGTTGATAAACTGGCTGCTGAATTCGCTGACGAACTGGACAACCTGGGCGTTCGCGTTGCTAACCTGGAGAAAAAAGCTGACAATGTAAAAGTAACCGGCGAACTGCGTTACAAATACATGAGCCAAGATGGCGATGTAAATCACTCTAACCATGATACTGACCTGCGTTCCCGTATTTGGGTTAACGGTCAAATCAATGATGACTGGTCCTACACTGGTATGCTCGAAAACACCCAAATTCTGAGTGACAACACTGGTAACGAAACCACTGAATTCAAACGTGCATACGTTGAAGGTAAACTGGGTGGTCTGAATGTAACCGCTGGTCGTTATGGTGCTTTCTTCGCAAACGGCAATATCTATGATGCACAAGCTGATGGCGTTGAACTTTCCTATGGCGATAAAGTTAAAGTAACCGGTTTTGCTGGTAAAGCTTCCGATGGCTTGACTGTAGGCAATGATTGGGAAGGCGGCAACTATGCTGGTGGCGAACTGTCCGCTAACTTCGATAAGCTGAATGTAGCTGCTGGCTATGTAAACTTTAAAGATATTGCTGAAGATGCTATTACAGAAGGTCTTGATGACGCTATCTGGTATGTTGGCGCTGATTACACCATGGGTGATGTAAACCTGTCCGCTATGTACCTGAAAGGTGATGCAAGCTTTAAAGGTGTAGATCTTGACAAAGTTGTTGACTATGATGATGATGGTTGGACTGCAGGTTTGGCATACAAAGGTGCAGAAGCTACCGAAGCTGGTTCTTGGGGTCTGTTCGCTAACTACTATGATCTTGGCATGGGTACTTACATTGCTCACACCACTGATGCGAATGTATTCAATGGTACTGGCTTCAAAGGCTATGGCGTTGGCGCTAACTACACCTTCGCTAAAAACATCGTTGGTACTGTAGCTTACTACGACACCGAAAGAAAACTGAACAGCAAGGTTGATGACCAACGCGTTTGGGCTGACGTAACCTTCACTTTCTAATTTAACGATTAGCAAGTAACACAAAATAATACACGCGCGTATAAAGGCCCCCTCGCCGAAAGGTGAGGGGGCTTTGTGTTGCAAAAATATATGAATGTGGTATAATAAAAATAGAAAGACAACCGCCCACAAGGTGGGTTGCCGGTTTTATAGTGAAAAGAAAATCCACCCTGCTACTGGCAAGTTTTGGGGTGGTTTTCTTATGTCTGGATTACGGTGTTGCAAAAATATTTGGATGTGGTATAATAAAAATAGAAAGACAACCGCCCACAAGGTGGGTTGCCGATTCAAAGGGTCAGAAAAATCCGCCTCGGTGAACAGCAAATTACAGAGGCGGTTTTTCTATGTGCATTTTACTTTTTGTTCTTAAAAATGAACGTCAGCAATGCCAGTATAAACATACCAAAAATCATAAGATCCTGGAAGGTGTAATATACCATAGACATCACCTCCATTCCAACGGAATTTCGGCAACGCCACCCTGCAACACGGTTGTCCTTATTATTGTATCATGTAAACGAATTTTTGACAAGAAAGACAAAAAACTACCGCCCTCGCAGCTTTTGCTGCATAGGACGGTAGTTTTGCTTTGTAAAATTACAGGCCGGCCTGCTCAATACCGCTGAACAGGAAGCCTAAATGATTGGTGGAGTTCAGCAGCACTACGCGCCAAACACCTTCGTTATATTCCAGCACATTAATGCAGGTGTTATCCTGCTTAATCTGCCAGAAGTGCGACATATCAAGGCCGAGCAAATCGCAGATAATCGCCTTGTTTACTGCGTCATGCGCAGCAACCAGCACAGTTTTGCCGGCATATTTGGCAGCATAATCGTCAAAGGCAGCGCGCGCACGCTTACGCACATCCTCCAGTCTTTCACCGCCGTCAGGCATCTTTACCAGGTGCGGTTGGGTGTGCCACAGGGCAAACTCCTGCGGAAATTGCTTGGCAATTTCTGGCGCCAGCACGCCTTCCCAGCTGCCGTGATTGATTTCCAGCAGACGCTCGTCTGTTGCTACCGGCAGCTTGTGCAGGTCAGCGCAAAGCTTGCAGGTTTGGTAGGAGCGCTGCAGCGGGCTGGATATGCACACATCAATAGATATATGGTGCAAGCCCTCAGCCAGCAGGTGACCTTGGCGCAGGCCACGCTCGCTCAGCGGCGTATCCTCCTGACCTTGGTAACGGCCTTCTATATTCCAGGTTGTTTCGCCGTGTCGGACTAAAATTATTCTCATAAAATTTCCTCGCTGTAATTTATTTGGCTTTAGCCTTCGCAGTTGATGAGCTTAACGTCAATAATGCCTTCAACACCGCGCAGCTGCAGCATGATGTCGTTCGGAATATCGTCGCCGACAGCAATCGCCATAATGTTGGTGTCGGATTTAGGAGTACTGCCAACCTGCATGCCGTTGATATTGATGCCGGCGCTGCCCAAAATAGTTGCCATTTGACCGATCATATTAGGCTTGTTGACGTGCGGTGCCAGCAGCAGGTAGCCTTCTGGATTGAAGTCAACATGATATTGGTCGATTTGTACAATCTTAGGCTGCTTGCCGTCGAACAGGGTGCCTTCGATTTTATGTGTGCCCTTGGCAGTAGCGATTTTCACATTGATAGCGGTAGTGAAGTAACCTGGCTTGTTAGCCTTAACCTCTTTAACTTCTAAATTACGTTTTTTAGCAATGCCGGGTGCATTGACAAAATTAACGCTGTCTTGCAGAATCGGGTTCAGCAGACCTTTGAGAAAAGCGGTGGTAAGAGCCTGGGTTTCGGTTTCGGCAAGTGCGCCAGTGTATTCTACTTCCACGCTCTTAATGGGGCCGTCTGCCAGATAGATGCCTACGGTACCCATACGCTCTGCCAGCTTGAAATACGGCTGAATAACTGTTGCCACACTTTTCGGAATAGGAGCCATATTAACGGCGGTCATAACCGGACGGCCTTCGAGAGCATCAATTACGCCGTAAGCAACGTCAACAGCTACACCAATTTGCGCTTCAATGGTGGAAGCACCGAGGTGCGGAGTTTGTACAACGTTGAACAGGCCCAAGAAGGGGTTATTTTCTTTGGTAAGCGGTTCAGTCGGATAAACGTCGATAGCGGCGCCGGCAATTTTACCGGATTTAACGCCTTCAGCAATTGCCTCGGGATCCATGCAGCCGCCGCGGGCGCAGTTGACAATGCGCACGCCGTCCTTCATTTTGGCAATAGCGTCTGCGTTCAGCATTTTTTCGGTTTCTTTTGTGAGCGGAGTGTGGATGGTGATGTAATCGGATTTAGCCAGCAGGGTGTCAAAATCAACTAGCTCAACGCCAACCTGATGCGCACGTTCTTCGGTAATATACGGGTCATAACCAATGGTGGTCATTTCCATAGCCTGCATACGTTTGGCAACGCGGCTGCCGATGCGGCCAACGCCGATGATGCCAAGAGTTTTGCCCTGTACCTGAATGCCATCGAAGGATTTGCGGTCCCATTTGCCTTCCTGAATGGATTGATGAGCCTGCGGAATGTGACGAGTCATAGCCATCATCATAGCAACAGTGTGCTCGGTAGCTGCCATGGTGTTGCCTTCTGGGGTGTTGAGTACGACAATGCCTTTAGCGGTAGCGGCGGGGATATCAATGTTGTCAACGCCAACGCCGGCGCGGCCGATAACCTTCAGACGGGTGGAGGCTTCGATAACCTCTTTAGTTACCTTGGTCATGCTGCGGGTTACTAGGCCGTCGTAATTGTTGATAACCTTAATAAGCTCCTCCGGCTTCATGTTGGGCATTACATCTACATCAAAGTGTTCGCGCAGCAGAGCTACGCCTTTTTCGCTGATATCGTTGCTGACAAAAATTTTCATGGTGATTTATCTCCTTTATGTATAATTTGTAGGTTATTTGGATTGAAGTAAGTAACTGATTATTAGGATAGAGAGAGCAATTGATATATCGTGTAGTGAATAAAAATTTTAGCAAATGAGTGTCTGGAACCATAGAAGCGAGGGTGTGTAACAATTTTTTACCGTCTGACAAATTTTACCGAAGCTTCGTTCTGGTTCCGCACGAAATTTGCGTTGTGTCCTTAAGACACGGGAAAATTTTTTCTGAGCGAAAGGATATATTAATTGCTGCGTATATACTCAAAACTTCTATTTGTTTTCCTTCATATATTCTTCCATAAACTCCGCCAATGCCTTGCAGGCCTCCAGCGGCACTGCATTATAGGCACTGGCGCGACAGCCGCCGACAAGACGGTGACCGCCGATTCCGACAAAGCCTGCGGCTTTGCCCTTGGCGACGAAATCCTTCTCCATTTCCGGTGTAGCCAGATTAAAAGTGATATTCATGTTGCTGCGAGCTTCGGGAGCGGCGTGGCCCTTGTAAAAGCCGTCGCTGTTGTCGATAACGTCATAAATTAGCTTAGCTTTCGCTGCATTGTTCTTGGCAATAACGTTTACGCCACCCTGCTTTTTAATCCAGTGCAGAGTTTTGTTAACCATATAAATAGCAAAGACAGGCGGTGTATTGTACAAAGAATCATTATTAGCAAAGGTGCTGTATTTCAGCATTGTCGGCAGTTCCTCGCGTGCTGTAGCCAAAAAGCTTTTCTTGGCAATGACGATGACTACGCCGGCAGGACCAAGATTTTTCTGCGCTCCTGCGTAGATAAGGTCAAAATCCTTAACGTTCACCTTGCGCGAAAGAATGTCGCTGGACATATCGCAGATAACGGGAACATCAAACTTGGGGAAATCCTTGTATTCGGTGCCGTAAATCGTATTGTTGGCAGTGAGGTGTACATAAGAAGTATCGGGGCGGAGTGTGAATTCCTGCGGAATGTAGCTGTGGTTTTTGTCGGCGCTGGTAGCAGCCTCATAAACCTCGCCGTAGAATTTTCCTTCCGCCATAGCCTTTTTGGCCCAGACGCCGGTGTTGACATAAGCGGCGTATTTTTTAGTGTGGAAATTAGCAGCTGTCATCAAGAACTGGGTGCTGCCGCCGCCCTGGATAAACATAATCTCGTAATCCTCGGGGATTTCCATCAGCTCGCGCAGCAGTTGTTTTGTTTCTGCATGCATGGCAGCGTATTCACTACTGCGATGGCTCATTTCAATGATGCTCATGCCGGTGTTTTGGTAGTTTAAGAATTCTTCCTGCGCTTCCAACAGTACCTCGAGCGGCATAGCGGAAGGACCGGCGTTGAAGTTATATGCTCTTTTCATGTATTCTTTCCTTCTTCCTGAAAATAAATAAGGCAAGCACATCCCTTTGGGACGAGCTTGCCTTTATCTCGCGGTACCACCCAAATTGCCATTGCATAATTGCTTCACCTAAAAAAATAAGCCCATCATCCCTATCTTGGGACGAGGACTGCTCGCGGTGCCACCCAATTTGCCTATGGCCAACTTTGAACGCTATATCGGGCGCACCCGTCAAATTCGTCATTTGCCGCTTCGGAGCGGAACTAGCGTGCTTCGCTGCTGCCTTGCATCAACCGCCAGCTTTCTGAAAAGACCTGCACATTGCTTCTCCATCATTGCGTTGCGTAATGTGATTTGTAGATGATTATAGCACGCCTGTTTTTAGAGTCAAGTGTTTTTGTAAAGATTTTTTATGTATACAATTTTTTAAGCTGTTTTGTAACGTAGGTTACAGAGTATTGCTAAAAATATGTTTATGTGATAAAATGATTTTGACAACCGTGTTGCAGGGTGGTGTTGCCTTCCATTTCTTTTATAGAATGGAGGTGATGCTTATGAAAAAGTACGATTTTAAAGACCTTATGGCTTTTGGCGTATTTATTCTGGCGTTACTGACATTTATATTTCAGTTTAACAAATAATCCAGACATAAGAAAACCACCCCGAAACTTGCCGGTAGCAGGGTGGCTTTCAATTCATAAAAACTACTAAAGGCAACCCACCTTGTGGGCGGTTGTCTTTTCTATTTATAATATAGCACACTGCTGTTTTTTTTGCAAGTTGTGCATATTTAACTTGCGTATTTTCGCTGTTCATGTTAAAGTAAGCATGTAAACAAAATAACGCAACCGCTAGGGGCGCAATTTGCTGAGAGGACTGTCGTCCGACCCTTTGAACCTGAATCTGGTTAAAACCAGCGTAGGAAAGCGAGCAGATTTCTGCAAAAAGACAATTAAACCGCTTTCCGACAGGAAGGCGGTCTTTTAATTATAAGGAGGAAAAAAATATGGCAACACAAATGCAATTAGCACGCCAAGGTGTGATTACCGAAGCAATGAAAATTGTAGCAGAGCAGGAGCATGTAACTGCGGAGTTTATTCGCGAAGGCGTAGCAAACGGTACTATTGCAATCCCCTGCAACATCAATCATAAAAATATTATTCCGCGCGGTGTAGGCACCGGTCTTACCGTAAAGGTTAACGCTAACATCGGCACCTCCAGCAGCTATCCTGATCCGGAACCGGAGCTGGCAAAGCTGCAGGCTGCTATTGATGCAGGCGCGGATTCTGTTATGGATCTTTCCACCGGCAACAATATCAGTGCTTCCCGTCAGGCAATTATTGCTGCATCTACCGTAATGGTTGGCACTGTGCCGATGTATCAGGTAACTGTAGAAACCATTAAGAAGCGCGGCGCAGTGGTTGAGATGACTAAGGAAGATATTTTCGACGTTATCCGCCAACAGGCTGCAGATGGCGCTGACTTCATGACCATTCATTGCGGTATCAACAAAAATGTGCTGAAGGCACTTATCGACGAAGGCCGCGTTATGGACGTTGTCAGCCGCGGCGGCAGCTTTATCACAGGCTGGATGCTGCACAATGACGCAGAGAATCCTCTGTACGAATACTATGATGAAATTCTGGATATCTGTGCTGAATATGACGTAACTATCAGCTTGGGCGATGGTCTGCGTCCCGGTTGCATTGCTGATGCTACCGACAGAGCGCAGATTCAGGAGCTGCTGAACCTTGGCGAATTGACACAGCGCGCTTGGGACAAGGGCGTACAGGTTATGGTAGAAGGCCCCGGCCACGTGCCCTACAACCAGATTGCCGCGAACATGCAGCTGCAAAAACGCTTGTGCCACGGTGCACCGTTCTATGTGCTCGGACCTCTCGTAACAGACGTTGCTCCAGGCTACGACCATATTACAAGTGCTATCGGCGGTACTCTTGCTGCTGTCAGCGGTGCTAACTTCCTGTGCTACGTAACTCCGGCCGAGCATTTGGGCCTGCCTGATTTAAATGACGTACGCGAGGGCGTAATTGCTACCCGTATTGCTGCGCATGCCGCTGATTTGGCTAACGGCAACAAGCAGGCGTGGGAGTGGGACCTGAAGATGGCAAGAGCACGTAAGGTTCTTGATTGGCCGGCGCAGCTTGATCTGGCTATTGACCCGGTAAAGGCGAAGGAATATCGTTGCCGCAAGAACAAATCTGATGACGAAGCTTGCTCCATGTGCGGTGATTACTGTGCAGTTAAAATTGTCGGTCAGTACCTGGAAGAGCATATGAGAAAGAATTAAATAAAATTGCTGATAATATTATAATTAATGTTTTTATAAGGATTTGAGAAGCAAAATATAAGAGAACACCTATTGCGTTATATTTGTTTGGCGCAGGTTGCGGTGTTCTCTTTACTTTTCATGATTAGCAAAATTGCACTAACTATGCTATAATATAGATAATTATAATATTTCTAGGGGTAACTGATGGACAAGAATATTTTAGAATATGTCGGAAAAAGCTTATATAAGACACATATTTTGAAGGAAATGAAGCGCTATGTTGTTTTCCGTGCGCGTTGTGCTATGCATAGCAGCAAGGTTGACGAACTGCTGCAGTTTTTTGCTGCAAATAGCAAGCGTCAGGCGTGGCTGCAGGGAGCACCTGCGCTTTTGGAACAGACTACCAGAGCATTTTTTTACAAAGGCTCAACTTGGGACGAACGTGTAGAGCTGGTGCAAAATCATCTGCTGATTATGGAAGAGCTGTTTAAGCCGGAGCTTATGGATAGATTATACAGCAAGGGTGAGATGGTACAGCTGTGGGAGGATTCCTACGATGACAGACCTCTGACGCTGCAGCTGTGGTTTCATGCTGGACAACGTAAGGAAGGCTGCATGTCTTTGGCTTTATTCTATGAAGGCGAGCCTTTATACCAGATCATGTTCTGGCTGGAAAAAAATAAAACAGACGGCAAGAATGTTATTTATATAGGTGCCCTACAGGGACCGCAGAACGGTAATGAGCTGATTAAGGGCATGACGAAGGCTTTCTTCGGCTATCGCACCAAAAATCTGATGTTTTATGGCTTACGCTGCTTTGCTAAGGCTATAGGCGTTGAAAATATTTTCGCTGTTACTAATGACGGCTATTACGCGATGAACCATGTACGTGTAGACCGTAAGCTAAAGACTGATTTCGGTGCCTTCTGGCAGGAGTGTGAGGGTGTTATCTGCTCAGACCGCCGCTTCTACATTATGCCGACCGCGGAACACCGCAAATCTATGGAGGAGCTGAAGCCGTCAAAAAGAGCACAGCACCGTCGTCGCTTTGCTAAAATGGATGAAATGAAGGCTGCTGTTAAGGCTGCTGTTGACAGCTATAAAAAATAAAATATTACTTGTTTGGTTTGTAATATAGGCACAAAAGCTGTCTGCAATATTATTTATAGTAACAATCTGTACAAATTTTACATTGGATAAAGCAGAGGTTCAGAATAGAACCTCTGTTTTTTTTAGGTAAAACATGCTATAATGAAAATATATAGCTCTGATTGGAGGTAAGAAAATTGAAAAAACAGCTTGCAACTTTATTGTTGACCTTTATCTTTTGCTTTACTACAGTAATTCCAGGTTTTGCTGCTGATTCTGCTGTCCCGATGGCAGATAAAATCGGCGCTATGGAAAAAATGCTCTATGGCACGGAGCAAAGCGGTTCCTTGCTGCAACGTATGGATAGTCTGGAAGATGATGTTTACGGAACTATTACCAGCGATGCTATTCTAAACCGCGTTGATAATATGTACGATTATCTTGAGGGTACTCCTGATAACGGTGAAGCTTCCTTTGCTACTAAGCTGAATGTTGTAGAATGGAAAATGAACGAAAGCATGTCCGGCGGTGCTGCCAAAAACCGTATTGAAGCCACGGAAAAGCTGCTTTATGGTCAGAACCAGACAGGTTCTTTGAGCGGTCGTCTGGAAAGTCTGCTGAAGCTCGCTTCTTATACTGATGGCAATGTGCCTGTACAGCAGGTTGTGCTTCCGAAGGATTCTGTTTTTAAAATTGCTTTTACCTCTGAGCTGAGCACTAAAATGAGCCGTAAGGGTGATGTAGTGCATTTTAAGGCAGCGGATAACCTGTATGTAAATGACGTACTGGTACTGCCGAAGGGTGCAACCGGTGTTGGTGAGGTAAAAAAGGTTGTTCAGCCCGGTATCTTCGGTAAGGATGGCCGCATCGATATTGACTTTACCTGCATCTATGGTGTGGACGGAACCAAGATTCCCGTTACTGTAGGCGAGCTTGCTAAACAAAAGGCCGAAAGCATTGCCGGTGCAGCCGGAGCTGCTATCGGCGGTATGATTATCCTTGGTCCTGTGGGCCTGGTTGGCGGTGCTTTTGTCAAGGGCAACAGCGTAACTATTCCGGTTGGTTGCGAAACCTTTGTCCAGACTGCTGAAGATACTTCTCTGCAAGGCGTTGTATATCAGGAATAAAATCGAAAATTATACGTGAAAAGCTCACTCTTTCGAGTGAGCTTTTGCTTTTTTTATGGTATAATGTTAAGTGGATTATTATGAAATTTTTTCTTCATCAATATAGACAAAGGAGTTTTTTATATGCATAAGACTTTTATAGCCACAGCTTTGGCACTTGGAATGTGCCTGCCTGTTTATGCGGAACAGTTCAGCAACAGCAACAGCGACAGCATGTTAAGCCCGATATCTGTTGAAGAACCTAATGCCGCAGTACCGCATCGTGAAAAGCTGGATACAGAAAAGCAGCAGGGGCTGCCGATTCGTCTGACCGGTGAACATGCCGAATATGATACTGTCAGCGGTGATTTCCATGCCGAGGGCAATATTAAGGTATCGCAAAACGGTCAGGATATTTATACAACGCAGGTCAAGGGTAATATGAAAACTGGCGATATCTGGCTGCTGGAGGGTGGTAAGCTGGTAGAAGGTGCCAGCGAAACACAGGCTGCCTGGGGCCATTATAACTTTAACAATAAAACCGGTGAAATGAAAAAATTGACCGGTAAGAACGGCAAAGATTTCTTTGCTGCGCATCATGCCGAAATTTATCCTGATAAGATGATTTTGGACGAGGGCGGTTCTACGAGCCGTTGCCCCGCAGTAAAGCATCCCAAGTGCCTGGAAATCAAGGCAAAGACCTTTGAAATTTATCCTCATGATAAAATGGTAGCGCGCGACGTAAAGGTTTTTGTACGCGGCAAGCATATCTATTCCCGTGATTATTGGGAAAACAGCCTGACGGAAAAATCCAAGGAACGTATTCTGCCACATATCGGCTTTAAGGACAGCGACAAGGGTACCTATGTCAATCTTTCGTATGAACGTCCGTTAGGAGATAAGGACACAATTTATGCCGATTTGAATTATTACAGCAAGGTCGGCTATAAGCCTGTTTACGGCTTGGAGCATAACGAGCGTAACTTTAAAGTTACCTATGAAAACGGCTGGTATGAGGATGATGATGAATGGGTAGAGAAGCAGAACAATATCCGCTTTGACTATAAAAATCATCATATTGCACCAGGTTTGCCCTTATCCTACAGTGCTTATTTTGAACGCGGTCTGTGGAAAAATGATGATACCGGACGCAAGAGCTGGCATACAGAATACGGTGCCTTTCTTAACCATGACCGTATTTATCTGTTCAACAGCAAAAATACTTCTTTGGATTTGACAATCGGCAAGAAATGGACACGTGAGAGTGCAGAGGATACTTTGCAGTCTACCAATGTTTATTATGCAACCTTAGGTCAGAAAATTAGTCCGCATTGGAATACCTGGGTTGGCTATTATCGTGAAGATTTTACGACAAATGTATTTACCTACGATCAGCCTGATATGGCAAAAGAGCTGCGTAATGGTCTGCAATACATTATGGATGACAAGAACAGCTTTACCATTGTCAACCGTTATGATTTAGACCAAAAGGAAAATTATGAAACAAGATACAGCTGGACGCATAAGTTCTGCTGCTGGCAGCTTTCCTTGATTTACAAGCATAGAGATACAAATGATAAAGACAGTGCATTTGAAGCTAAGTTTGATTTTGTAAACTGGTAATGAGGTAGAATATGAGAGAGATTATTAAGCAACGCTTTCTGGACCATCTGCAGGTGGCAAATGCTGTGATGAACAGCGAGATTCTGGCACAGATTGAGCGCATTGCTGTAGAAGTAAAAAAGGCGTTGGCCAATGGCAACAAGGTTTTGTTCTGTGGCAACGGCGGCAGTGCCGCTGACAGCCAGCATCTGGCTGCCGAGTTTGTAGGCCGCTTTCAAAAGGAACGCGCAGGTCTGCCTGCTATCGCACTGACGGTAGATACCTCCATTCTGACTGCTGTCGGCAACGATTACGGCTATGATAAGGTTTTCGTGCGTCAGGTACAGGCGCTTGCCCGTCCCGGTGATGTGCTGGTAGGCATTTCCACAAGCGGCAACAGCGCTAATGTTGTGGAAGCTGTTGAGCTGGCCAAGAGCATGGGTGTTTTCTGCGTAGGCATGACGGCTGAGGGCGGCGGTAAAATGAAGCTGCTGTGCGACGAGTGCATTGCTGTACCGGCGAAGGTTACTGCTCGTGCGCAGGAAATGCATATTTTGATAGGCCACATTTTATGTGAGCTGGTGGATGGTGAATAATTTGGCTGATTTAGCTGTAACAACTTTTTTAGCGGAACAGATTAAAAATGTACGCATTGCTGTTATCGGCGATGTGATGCTGGACAGATATTTTCAGGGTGAGGTTAAACGCATTTCGCCGGAAGCACCTGTACCGGTAACACGTATTACAAAGATAAATTCTGTGTTGGGCGGTGCGGCAAACGTTGCTGCCAATCTGGCGCATCTGGAATGTCAGGTTTTTATGGGCGGTGTGACAGGTGATGATGAAAACCGTCTGCTGCTGGAAAAGCTGATGGATGATGCAGGCATCAATCATCAGGGACTGGTGAAAAGCAAACGCCGCAAGACTATTACCAAGCTGCGTGTTTTGGGTGGCAATCAGCAGATGCTGCGACTTGATTTTGAAGAAACCGGCGATTTGTTCTCCGAAGAAATTATTGAGCTGCGTCATTGGTTGGCAGGAATGCTTGATGAAGGCTTGGATGGTATTATTGTTTCCGATTATGCCAAGGGTGTCTGCTCGGATGATTTTTGCCAATGGGTGATTGCTCAGGGCAAGGCCTATGATATACCGGTGTTGATTGATCCTAAGGGAGCAGACTGGTCCAAATATGATGGCTGTGATTTTATTACGCCTAATTTAAAGGAAATGTGTGAGGCTGCATGCTGTCAGCGTGAAAACTCTGATGAAGCCGTTGTCAGCATGGCGCAGGCTGCACGCGAAAAATTTCATATTAAGAATGTTATTGTTACCCGCAGTGAGCGAGGCATGAGCCTGGTTAATGCTGAGCAGGTGCTGCACAGCCCTGCTACCGCCATTGAGGTGTTTGATGTTTCCGGTGCTGGTGATACGGTGGCGGCTACGCTTCTGGCAGGTGTTGCAGGCAAGCTGGCGTTGGCTGATGCTGTTTATATGGCGAACCGTGCTGCAGGAATTGTTGTGGCCAAGGTTGGCACTTATCCGGTGCACCGTGACGAGCTGCTGAAAGATTTGCTGACGGAGGAACGCAAGCAGGGCCGTGGCTATCGCACGCTGAGCTGGCAGGAGATTGCTTCTCTGGCAGCAACCTGGAGAGCCTGCGGCGAAAAGATTGTTTTCACCAACGGCTGTTTCGATATTCTGCATGTAGGCCATGTAACATATCTGGAGAAGGCGCGCAACCTTGGCAAGCACCTGATTGTCGGCCTGAATACGGATGCTTCCGTACGCCGTCTGAAGGGTGAAACAAGACCTTTGGTGCATGAGCTGGATCGTGCGCGTGTACTTGCAGCGCTGGCCTGCGTAGATGCGGTAGTGCTGTTTGATCAGGATACTCCGACTGAGCTGATTGAAAAAATTCGTCCCGACATTCTCGTTAAGGGCGGTGATTACAAGCCTGAGGAAGTAGCAGGACGTGAATATGCCGGTGAAGTGCGCATTATAGAATTTGAAGATGGTTATTCCACAACCGGTGTGGTGGAAAAAATTGCCAAAATGGTTAAGGAGGGCAAATTATGATTATTGTAACTGGTGGTGCCGGCTTTATCGGCAGTAATATTGTTAAAGGCTTAAATGACCGTGGTATTGATGACATTCTTGTTGTTGACAACCTGACCAACATGGTTAAATTCAAAAATATCCAAGGCCTGAAGGTTAAGGATTATATGGATAAGTATGCTTTCATGGATGCACTGAAGGCAGGCAAATTCAACCATGAAAAAATTGACGTTATTTTCCATGAGGGCGCTTGCTCCGATACTATGGAATATAACGGTAAGTACATGATGGAAAACAACTTTGAGTATACCAAAAACGTGCTGCATTTCTGCCTCGACAGAAAGATTCAGATGATGTATGCTTCTTCTGCTTCCACTTATGGCAGCGGTGCTCATGGCTTCCGTGAAGAGCCTGCCTGTGAGGAAGCACTGAACGTTTATGCTTTCTCCAAGCTGTTCTTTGACAACTATCTGCGCCGTCTGCTGCCGCAGGCACAAAGCCAGGTAGTAGGCCTGCGTTATTTCAACGTATATGGTCCGCAGGAAAACCATAAGGGCAAAATGGCTTCCATGATTTACCAAATGTACAATCAATGGAAGGCAGAACATAAAGTTCGCCTGTTCGGTGAGTACGCCGGTTATGGACCGGGCGAGCATACTCGTGACTTTGTGTATGTAAAAGACGTTGTTAAGGTAAACTTCTACTTCTGGGATCATCCGGAAATCAGCGGTATTTTCAACTGCGGTACCGGCCATGCGCATCAGTTCAATACTCTGGCTAAGGCTGTGCTGAACCACTTTGGCAGCGGCGAGCTGGAATATGTACCGTTCCCTGAAGTACTGAAGGGCAAATACCAGAGCTTTACTGAAGCAGATGACACTAACCTTTTGGCAGCAGGCTATGACGGAGGCTTTACTCCGATTGAAGAAGCTGCTGAGGAATATTGCCAGCTTCTCGACAAGACCGGCGGTTATTACGTTTATGAAGGCTAAGGCGGTATTTTTTGACAGAGATGGCGTGCTCAATGTTGATGTAGCCTATCTCTACAAAATTGAGGACCTGCGCTGGATTGACGGTGCACGCGAGGCTGTGGCGTATCTGTCGCAGCTTGGCTATAAAATTTTTATTGTAACGAACCAGAGCGGTATTGCGCGTGGTTATTATACAGTAGAGCAGATGAATGAGCTGCATGCTTATATGCAGCGTGAAATTGCTGCGGCAGGCGGCAAAATAGAAAAAATCTATTACTGCCCGCATCATCCTGAGGGCAGCGTGCCGGAATATACCGGTGTGTGCGATTGTCGCAAACCTAAACCGGGAATGCTGCTGCAGGCGCTGGCAGAATATGATATCGACAAGGAGCAGAGCTTCTTAGTCGGTGACGGTAAGCGCGATGTGGAAGCAGCGGAGGCTGCTGGTGTCAAAGGCTATCTTTACACAGGCGGCAATCTGCTGGATTTCGTAAAAAATATTGTAAGCGAGAGATGATAATGGAGTATCGGAATATCCTGTTAATCAAAATGAGTTCTTTAGGTGATATCCTGCACACTTTGCCCTTTGCGGCAGCGCTGCGCAAGCGTTATCCCAAGGCGAAAATCACCTGGCTGGTACATCCGCAGTTTGCCGGCTTTGTACCGGATCCTCCGGTGATTGACGAGGTGCTTTATTTTGACAAGGTAAAATTTAATAAGCTGGGCTTCAGTGATAAGCTGAAATATTTTTGCGAAATGCGCTCTTTGCTGCACAGCAAGCATTTTGACCTGGTGATAGATATGCAGGGCCTTTTCAAAAGTGCTGTGTTGGCTGCTATCAGCGGCTGTGATAACCGCATCGGCTATTGCGAAATGCGCGAGGGCAGCGGCCTTGTGAGCAAGGCGATTGGCGGCAGTCATAGTAAGGACCATGTTATTGAGCGCTATCTTGACGTGGCACGTTATCTTGGTGCCAAGGTTGATTCGTTGGATGATGTGGAATTCCCAATGCCGGATTTAAGCACGGAAACCGCTTCTGTGCAGCATAAACTGCAGGAGGCCGGCTGGCAGGGCGGCGATTACGTTGTTATTGTTCCCGGTGCACGTTGGTGGACGAAGGAATGGCCGGTCGAGCATTATATCGAGCTGGCGAAAAAGCTTACGGCTGACGGTACTGCTGTAGTGCTGGCAGGCGGACCTGATGATGCTGTCAAGGGGCAGAAGATTGCCGAAGGCACAGCGAGCTCACTGGTTATCGATTTGACGGGACAGACAAGCCTGCGTGAGCTGGCAGCGCTGATTAAGGGCTGCAGCTTCTATATCAGTGCGGATACCGGACCGCTGCATTTTGCGGCGGCTTTGAAAAAACCGCTTATAGCAATGTACGGACCGACGAAGGCTGACCGCACCGGACCATACGGCAGCAAAAATTCTACGATATTGCTTTCGCCGGCAAAGTGTGCAGGCTGCTTGAAGAAAAAGTGCGATAACTGGCATTGTATGCATGATATAACGCCGGATATGGTATATAAAATTTATCAGGAAAAGGTGGCAGAGGGCTGATGGCACAAGCTGTAGAATTAAATGGCAAAAAAATATTGGTAACATTTTTGATGCATCTGGGAGACCTGACGCTGACCACGCCTTTCATCCATGCGCTGCGTAAGGCAGCACCGGATGCGCACATTACCTTTCTGGCAGATGAAAAGCTGAAGGATGTAGTGCTGCACAATCCGTATCTGGATGAGGTTATTACGATTGATAAAAAGGGCAAGGATAACAGCCTGCTGGCGCTGATGGCCTGCGCCCGTCGTTTGAGCAAGATGGATTTTGATGTGCTGATTAACCTGCATCCTAATGAGCGTTGCAGCTTTATTGATGCTTTTACCAAAGTGAAATTGCGTTGCGGTACAACACACACTTTGTTCAAACCGCTTTGGGATGTGTTTACACCGCTCAACCGCAAAATTCATGCGGCTGATATGTATCTTGATGTGCTGACGCAGCTTGGCGTACAAAAGCTGGAGCATAACGGTCTGGAAATTTTTCCGAGCGAGGAATATCAGCAACATGCGGATGAATTCTGGCGCGAGCACGGTGTGTTCGCTTCGGATAAGCTGGTGGGCTTTAACATCGGCAGTGCTGTTGTTACCAAGCGCTGGGCGCCGGAGCGCTTTGCCAAGGTAGCAGATATTCTTGCGGAAAAGGGCTATAAGCCTGTATTCTTCGGCGGTACGATGGACGAAGAAATGGTGCAGGAGGCAGTCAGCTTTATGAAGACGACACCTGTGGTAGCAACTGGCAGCTTCCGTATTGGCGAGCTGGCGGCGGCAATGCGTCGCTGCAGCCTGATTATCACCAACGACAGCGGCCCGATGCACGTAGCAATCAGCCAGAAGGTGCCTATCGTAGCGATGTACGGTCCGTCCAGTCCGAAGCTGTACGGCCCTTATACCAAGGATGCAACTATTGTGACAGCGTTGCCACCCTGCCCTGGTTGTGCAGGTGGCATGAAGCATAAGTGTGATGATATGCAATGTATGACACGTCTGACGGTAGAGCAGGTTGTACAGGCTGCTGAACAGATGCTGCAGCAAAAGGAGAAATAATTTTGAGTAAGCAAAGCATTATTACCGGAGAGGTTTTATTGCTGTGTGAAAGAGTGGAGATGGCGCAGTTTATGCACGCTTATCTCCGGCATTTATTTAAGCAGGGTATCAGCTTGCCTAACATGCAGATTGTAAATTATCAGAGTATCGATAAGTTAGACTTGCTGACTAAACGCCTTATACAGCTGGAAGGCAGAGAAATAGTGCAGAAGGCAGTATTCTTTGCTGACGCGGCTGATGAGCGCGAACGCCGAATGCAGAAATTTTTTGCAGTGCGTGACAATACTTTCTTTAGAGGAGTGGAGTATTGCACGCACTTTTTCTTTCCCGGCAAAAAAGCTACTAAACGTTGGCAAAAGGGTTATCTTGAGGATATGCTGCTGCAGTCGCTGCGGCGGGAAAGCTCGGAGTGCAGTGATTATTATAATCTGTATAATATGAGTGCGGAATATTTGCAGTCAGTAAATTGCTGCCGTGGGCGAGAAAACAGATTAGTGAATTATAGCAGGCATTTACTGTACACCTATCTGGCAGGAACAGAAAGGTATGTGGGCATGCGCTTGGGCGAGGCGGCTCTGGCAGGAGCCTTTGATTTGGAGCATCCGTGCTATGCGAGTCTCAAGGAATGCTTGCAAGGCTTAAACTAGAGCAGCAGAATGCGAGGTTATCAAAATCACTTAATTGATTTATTATATTGTGCAAAAGTGTTAGTTTTGTTAGCTGTCGTCCTTTCTGAATTTTGGAAAAGCAAATAAATATGTTATAATTAACAAACAAACTAAAAAAGGGGGAGCAACATTTATGTTCGGAGAAATCATTGGAGCAATCAGCAATTTTATGTATAGTTATTTGTTGATTATCATGCTCATCGGTGTAGGCCTGTACTACACTTTGCGTACTCGTCTGGTGCAGGTACGTTTGTTTAAGGAAACTATTCGTGTTATTTTGGAGAAGCCTGTTGAATCCGGTGCGGTATCATCCTTCCAGGCTTTGATGGTATCTACTGCGTCCCGTGTAGGTACCGGTAATATTATCGGCATTTCCACAGCTATCTGCCTCGGCGGTTATGGTGCTGTGTTCTGGATGTGGGTTATTGCTGTTGTTGGCGGCGCTTCTGCTTTTATTGAAAGCACCCTGGCACAGATTTACAAGAAACGTGGTCCGCACGGCAGCTACGGCGGCCCTGCATACTACATCGAAGCTGCTTTGGGCAGCCGCGGCCTGGCAGTGCTTTTTGCTGTGGCGTTGATTGTAACCTATGGCTGCGGCTTCAATATGCTGTGCTCCTACAATCTGCAATCCACCTTTGCTGCTCTGAGCTTCTATAATCCGGATACAACTCCCTGGATTATCGGCGCAGTAGAAGCTGTGCTCGTAGGCTATTGCCTGCTGGGCGGTGGCAAGCGCGTTATCAAAGCAACCTCTACTCTGGTTCCTTTGATGGGCGTTATCTACATTTCTGTAGCATTTATCCTTACTATTATGCATATCAATCTGGTTCCTGGCGTTGTAGGCAGAATTTTTGCTGAAGCATTTGACTTCACCGCAATTTTCGGTGGCTTTGCCGGCAGCTGTATGATGTTCGGTATCAAACGCGGTCTGTACAGCAACGAAGCAGGTGTTGGTTCTGCGCCGAACGCTGCTGCTGCAGCTGACGTTTCTCACCCGGTTAAGCAAGGTCTGGTTCAGATGCTGTCCGTATTTATTGATACTCTGCTGATTTGTACCGCTACCGCTTTCATGTGCCTGAGCTCCGGCATCGAGCCAACTAAGGAGCTTGCTGGTGCGCCTTATGTACAGGCAGCTCTGGCAGCAAGCATGGGCGATTATGCTAAGCTGTTTATCACTGTATCTATGGTACTGTTTGCCTTCACTACTCTGCTGGGCAACCTGTATTATGTAGATAATGCTTTTGCTTATGTTCTGAAGCATGTTCCGGGCAAAACCTTTACTCTGTGCTACCGCATTCTGGCTTGCGTACTGATTTTCATCGGTGCCGGCTCCAGCATGGGTACAATGTGGGATTTGGCAGATGTTACCATGGGCTTCATGGCAATTATCAACTTGCCTGTTATCTGCATTCTGGGCGGTCCTGCTCTGCGTGCGCTGGATGATTACACCGAGCAGCGCGATGCCGGTAAGAATCCTGAGTTTAAGGCCAGCAAGATTGGTCTGACTCAAAAGCTGGACTACTGGCAGGATTAATATTTGTTTCTTGGAGCTGTTACGAGCTTTCGTAGCAGCTCTTTTTATATGCCATGATAATGATATATTATCGTCACAATTCACATTCCGTTTCGTTCAGAGAAAATTTTTCCCGTGTCCGCAGGACACGACGCAACCGAGAAAAATTTTTTTTCTACTAGCAGTATTTTCAGAATTAATGTAGAATAAATACGTAATAAAGCAATTTTTTGGTCAAGGTTGTTTTATGTCCTTTGCGAAGGAGGGAAAGACGATGATTTATAATTATTATCCTGGCTGCACGCTGTCAACGAAGGCGAAGCAGCTGGATATGGCAGCACGACGCTGTGCTGAGGTGCTGGGCTTTCCGCTGGTGGAACTGCCGGAATGGCAGTGCTGCGGCGCGGTTTACCCTATGGCGCCTGATGCTATTGCCGAGCGTCTGAGTGCGGTGCGTGCGCTTGTGGCGGCGCGTGAAAACGGCGGCGTTCTGGTGACGCTGTGCAGTGCGTGCTACCATGTCATCAAACGTGTGAATCACGATATGGCAACAAATGCGGAGATTCGCCAAAAGGTGAATAATTATCTGCAACTTGAAGAGCCTTATGCCGGTGAAACACGGGTTTTGCATTACCTGGAGGTTTTGCGTGATGAAATCGGTTGGGAAAAGCTGGCACAGCTGGTGAGCCATCCTTTGAAGGAACGCAGGGTTGGCGCTTATTATGGTTGTTTGTTGCTTAGACCGGGAGCAGTTTTGGCCCTTGATGACGTAGAGAGTCCAACTGTTATGGAAGCATTTATTAAAGCGCTTGGTGCAGAGCCTGTTATTTACAGCATGCGCAATGAATGCTGCGGCGGTTATCTGGCGCTGAAGGATAAGGCGCAGTGCGAGCAGCTTGTCAGCGAAATTAAAAATAATGCTGCAAGCTGTGGTGCGCAGGAGCTGGTCACTGCCTGCCCGCTGTGCGCGTATAACCTGACGGCCAATGGTGCCGCAGGCAGCCTGCCGACACGCTACTTTACGGAGCTTCTTGCTGAAGCGCTTGGTGTTGCGGAGAGCGAAGGAGGTGCAGAATAATGGCTGTTGATGAAAAGCAATTGACAGAAGATATTTTGCGCCTTGCTGCTACCGACGTGCGTCGCTGCATGCAGTGCGGCCGCTGCAGTGCGAACTGTGAAGCTGCGTCTAAAATGGATTTGCTGCCCCACCGCGTAGTGTGGGACTTAAACAGCGGTTATGCGTCCGAGCTGCTGGAGGCAGATGCACCGTGGCAATGTCTGTCCTGCATGGCGTGCGAGGAGCGCTGCCCACGCGGCGTGAGTCCGGCGCGCGTTATGGAGGCGTTGCGCCTGCTGCAGATTCGTCAGCAGGGCAAAAACAAGCTGCCTGCCGAAAGTGTGGAGCATTATCCTAGCGATATGCCGCAGCAGCTTTTGGTTGCAGCCTTTAGAAAATACAATAAATAGGGGGAAGCTACGTGCAAAAGATTGGTGTTTTTGTTTGTTGGTGTGGCAGCAACATCGCCGGCACGGTAGATGTTGCCCAGGTGGTAGAGGCAGTGCGCCGGATTCCGGACGTTGCCTATGCCATCGATTATAAATATATGTGCTCCGAGCAGGGCCAGGAGCTGATTCGCAAGGCTGTGGCAGATTATAAGCTGGACAGACTTGTTGTTTGCAGCTGCTCGCCGCGTATGCATGAGGCAACCTTCCGCAAATGTGCGGAGGGCGTTGGCATCAATCCCTACATGGTGGAGATTGCCAACATCCGTGAGCAATGCTCCTGGGTGCTGAAGGATAAGGCCGAAGCGACAGCGAAGGCGATTAAATTAGCCAAGGCAGCAATTGCCAAGGTGCGCTTCAACGGAGCGCTGAAGCCCGGCGAAAGCCAGGTAGTGAAGCGCGCATTGGTTATCGGCGGCGGTATTGCCGGTATTCAGACGGCGCTGGATATTGCGGAAGCAGGCTATAAGGTTGATATTGTGGAGAAGGAGCCGACAATCGGCGGCCGTATGGCGCAGCTCGACAAAACCTTCCCAACACTCGACTGCTCTGCCTGCATCCTGACACCGAAGATGGTGGATGCAGCAAACCATGAAAATATTACGCTTTATACTTATAGCGAGGTAGAAAGCGTAAGCGGTTTCGTGGGTAATTTCGATGTGACAATCCGCAAAAAGGCACGCAGCGTGAAGTCTGATATGTGCAGCGGTTGCAGTATCTGTACCGAAAAATGTCCGGCCCGCAAAACTCCGAGCGAATTCGATATGGGACTGAAGAATCGCGGCGCAATTTATATTCCCTTTGCGCAGGCTATTCCCAAGGTTCCTGTTATCGACCGTGAGGCCTGCATCAAGTTCAAGACAGGTAAATGCGGTATCTGCTCCAAGGTTTGTCCGGCAGGAGCAATTGATTATACGCAGACCGATGAGCTGATCACGGAAAAATACGGTGCAATTGTATTGGCAACAGGCTTTAAAACGATTTCTCTCGACAAGTTTGGCGAATATGGCTACGGTGCCAGCAAGGACGTTATCACCTCGCTGGAGCTGGAGCGTCTGACGAATGCGGCAGGTCCTACCGAAGGACATCTCGTTTGTCCGTCTACCGGCAAGGAGCCGAAGAAGGTTATTATCGTTTCCTGCGTAGGCTCGCGTGATGTGAGCGGTCGCGGCAAGAGCTACTGCAGTAAAATCTGCTGCATGTATAATGCTAAGCATGCGATGTATATCCGCGAAAAATATCCTGATGTGGATGTAACTGTGTTTTATATAGATGTACGTACTCCTGGCAAGGGCTTTGACGAGTTCCAACGCCGTGCAGTGGAGGAGTACGGCGTGCATTATGTACGCGGCCAGGTAGGCAAGGTTGTTGTTGACGGCGATGGCAAGCTGACGGTTTTTGCCAGCGATTTGAACAGCGGTCGCAAGCTGATGTTGAATCCTGATTTAGTAGTACTGGCAACGGCTGTACAGCCTTCTCCCGATGCGCGCAAGCTGGCGACGATGCTGACTGCCAGCATTGACAACGATGACTTTTACGTAGAGGCGCATCCGAAGCTGCGTCCGGTTGAAAGTCCGACGGCAGGCATTTTCCTTAGTGGCATGTGCCAGGGACCGAAGGATATTCCGGAAACTGTTTCACAGGCCGGTGCAGCGGCTGTTAAGGTGGTCGGCCTGTTGGCGAAGGATAAGCTGCTGACGAACCCCTGCACTGCGCAGTGCGATACAAGCATTTGCAGCGGCTGTCTGGCTTGCACGCATGTCTGCCCCTATGGTGCGATTACCGGCGAGAGCAAGCAGGTTATCACTAAGCTGGGCGTGCGTGAAACACGCACCGTTGCTGTGGTAAACAATGCGCTGTGTCAGGGCTGCGGTGCCTGCACGGTAGCCTGCCCCTGCTGTGCTATGGATTTGCAGGGCTTTACTAATCAACAAATTCTGGCAGAGGTGGATGCATTATGCTAGAGAAGAAAAATTTTGAACCGAAAATCGTGGCCTTCTGCTGCAACTGGTGCAGCTATGCCGGTGCTGACGGCGCCGGAACGGCCCGCAAGCATTATCCTGCTAATATCAAAATCATCAATGTTCCCTGCTCCTGCAGAGTGAATCCGCTCTTTATCCTGCGCGCGTTTCAGCGTGGCGCGGACGGTGTAATCATGTGCGGCTGTCACCCCGGTGACTGCCATTATTCTACCGGCAACTATTATGCGCGTCGTCGTATGACGCTGCTGCTCAGTATGCTTGATTATCTGGGCGTGGCCGGTGAACGCTTCCGTGTGGAATGGGTGAGTGCGGCCGAGGGCGCACGTTTTGCACAGGTGATGAACGATTTTGCCGAGCATATTGCGGCATTAGGTGAGAATGTAAAGTTGAGGGATTTGCGATGCAAAAAATAGAAAAGCTGCTGCAGAAGCGTGCAGCTGAGCTGTTGGCAGAGGGCACAGTAGAGCGTGTGCTGGCATGGCAGGCAGGCGAATTCTTTTACGATAACACACCTGCAGCCGTAAGCAGTGCGGACGAATGCGACAAGCTTGTCTATAACGAGTTCTGCCCTGCCAATCTCTGCAAATATTTAATCGAAACAAGCCATGCAGGCAAGAAGACAGCAGTTTTCTTAAAGCCCTGTGATACATACGGAGTAAACCAGCTGCTGAAGGATAACCGCATTAAGCGTGAGCTTGTTTACGCCATCGGCACACCCTGCAGCGGTATGCTGGATATCAACAAGATTAAGGCTGCCGGCGCTAAGGGTATTATCAGCGTGAGCGTGGACTGTGAAGAGGTTGTTGTCAACACTGCTTACGGTGAAAAGCGTCTGGCAAAGGCTGACGTGCTGCTGAACAAATGCCTGATGTGCAAGGGCGCTGCTTATAAAATTGCGGACGAGGAGCTGGCCGAGCCGCTGCCTGTACCGCAGTTTACCGGTGATAAATTCGCCAAAGTCAAGGAGATTGAAGCAATGAGCGCCGAGGAGCGTTTTGCTTTCTGGCAAAGCGAGCTGTCCAAGTGTATCCGCTGCAATGCCTGCCGTGATATTTGCCCGGCGTGCAGCTGTGAGCAATGCATTTTTGATAAGCCCGATACTCCGGTAGCAGGCAAGGCGCATGCTGACGAGGTTGAAGAGCAGATGTATCATATCATCCGTGCTTTCCACGTTGCAGGTCGCTGCACCGGCTGCGGCGAATGTGCACGCGTTTGTCCGCAGGGAATTCATCTGGAGTTGCTGAATATGAAGTTTATGAAGGATGTCAACAGCTTCTTCGGCCAATACCAAGCCGGTGCGGACAGTGAAACGCCTGCACCGCAGGTAAGCTTTAAGCAGAATGATCCGGAGGCCAACAGTGCGGTAGAAGGGAGGGAGCAGCATGTATAAGATAGCAAAGGATAAGTTGCCAAAGTTATATGCAGCCCTGCAAAATATCGGTACGCTGTTGCTGCCCTGCAAGAACAAGAGCGGTCATGCCGACTTTGCTCCATATCACGAGGATGCGGAGGTTGCACTGGATGCGCCGCTGACAAACCGCAGCGTGAAGGATGTTTTCTTCCCACAGGTAGAAAATCTGCTGACCTTTAAGACGAGCGGCAAGGAGCTGGCTTTGGAGCAAAATATTCCGCCTGCCGGCGTGACGATTGTCATGGGTGTGCGGGCCTGCGATGCGCGCAGCTTTAAGATTTTGGATAAGGTGTTTTTGAAAGTGCCTGTTGATACATATTACAAAACAAGACGCGAGCAATGCGTGCTTATCGGTTTAGGCTGCAGTGCTCCCGAAGAAACATGCTTCTGCCATGCCTTTGGCATTGACGCAGGCGCTCCGGAGACTGATGTGCAGACCTGGCTGGCAGGCGAGGAGCTTTGCTGGCAGGCTGTGACTGCCAAGGGCGAGGAGCTGACAGCGAAGCTCGTCGAGGGCGATGTGCTGTCTGAGGCGGAAGCTGCTTCTGCAAAAGCAGTCAGCGAACAAAAGGAGCAGACGCAGAAAATTTTGAGCGTACTGCCTTTGCATGATTTCAAGGTGAATGACGAGCTGACTAAGGATGAGCTGAAGGTATTCAACAGCAAAATCTGGGAGCAGCTGGCTGCAGGCTGCCTGTCCTGCTGCACCTGCACCTATGTGTGTCCCACCTGTCATTGCTATGATATCCGCGATTATCAGGAGACGGAAGAGCGCACGCAACGCTATCGCTGCTGGGACAGCTGCATGGCGAAGGATTTTACGCTGATGGCGCATGGCAGCCCGCGTAAGACGAAGGTGGAACGCTTCCGCCAGCGTTATATGCATAAGCTGGTATATTTCCCTGAAAACAATGAGGGTGAATATGCTTGCGTCGGCTGCGGACGCTGCCTGCAAAAGTGTCCGGTGCAGCTGAATATTGTCAAGGTTGCCAAGGCCTTGGAAAAAGCGGAGGTGAAGCAGGATGTGTAATTGTCAGGATACCTTGATTCCGCAGATCGGCGTGGTGACGGACATATGCACGGAAACGGCTGATGTAAAAACCTTCCGCGTGGAGAAAATCGGCGGCGGTAAGCTGTTTGAGCATATGCCGGGACAATGCGCTATTCTTTCTGTTCCCGGTAAGGGTGAGGCGATTTTTTCCATTACCTCCTCTCCGACGAACGAAAAATATATGGAGTTCAGTATTAAACGCTGCGGTTCGATTACGAACTTTTTGCATTTTGATATTGAACCCGGTCAGCAGATAGCAGTACGCGGACCTTACGGCAATCATTTCCCTGTTGAGGATAAATTGAAAGGCAAGGATCTGCTCTTTATCGCCGGCGGTATCGGTTTGGCGCCGCTGCGCAGTGTAATCAATTATATGCTGGATAAGCGTGACGATTACGGCAGCATTGATGTTGTTTACGGCGCACGCAGCAAGGAAGATTTTGTGCGTTACGACGAGCTGACGAATGTGTGGCCGGCGCAAAAGGATACGCGCGTGCATCTGACGATTGACCGTGCGCAGGAGGGCTGGACGGGCAATGTCGGTTTTGTGCCTAATTTCCTGAAGGACCTGAAGTTTACGCCGGATAAGACGGTGCTGCTGTGCGGTCCGCCGATTATGATTAAGCTGTGTCTGGCGGCGTTGATTGAGATGGGCTTTGAGAAGAAGCAGGTTTATACGACGCTGGAGCTGCGCATGAAGTGCGGCGTGGGCAAGTGTGGTCGCTGTAATATCGGCAAGAAGTATGTGTGCAAGGACGGGCCGGTATTTACTTGCGATGAGCTGGACGAGATGCCGGACGAATATTGATTATATTTTGCGTCGCCATAAATATATCGTTCCAGTCAGGAGCAATTTTCCTATGCCTTAGGGCATAACGCAAATTTCGTGCGGAAGCAAGACGGAACTTCGGTAAAATTTGTCATATAGTAACAGTAAGTTACGTACCCTTGTTCCTGTGCTTCCAAGCACTCATTTGCTAAAATTGCTATTCCTTACACGATATATTGATAGCTCGTAACTAAGCTGTTTCGTTTATAGCGGATTTTAGCTTTGAGATTCTGAAATAAGTTTTGGAGAAGAAAATATAAGGAGCAAAAATATGGAAGAAATGGTAACTGTTTACCTGCTGGGCAAAAAGTACAGTGTCCCGGCAACCCTGACCATTATGGATGCCATGGAATATGCAGGCTTTAAGCTGGTGCGCGGCTGCGGTTGCCGCAGCGGCTTTTGCGGAGCCTGTGCAGTAATTTATCGCCTGAAGGGCAGCACGGAGCTGAAGGTTGTGCTTTCCTGCCAGACGAAGGTTGAGGAAGGCATGTGCGTTGGCAAGATTGATTCCTTCCCGATTAACAAGCGCACCTTTAATATCGAAGAGATTAAGGCAAGCGATAATATTGTCGGTCAGCTGTATCCGGAAATCTTCAGCTGCATCGGCTGCAATGCCTGCACCAAGGGCTGTCCGCAGGGCCTGAATGTTATGCAGTATATTGCTTACGCTCAGCGCGGCGAATATGAGAAGGCAGCACATGCTTCCTTTGACTGCGTTGGCTGCAATATCTGTGCATCCCGCTGCCCGGCGCAAATCAGCCACAGCGCTGTCGGCCTGCTGTGCCGTCGCCTGACGGGCAAATATATTGCGCCGAAGTGCGAGCATCTGGCCAAGCGTGTTGCCGAAATTGAAAACGGCGATTATGTAACGCTGTTGGAAAAGCTGAAAAATATGCCTTTGGACGAAATCAAAGACCTGTATAACAAGCGCGAGATTGAAAAATAAGGAGGTGCGGCAAGGTGAGTGCATTTACTGAAGATATGTTAAAATCTATGGCTAAGGTTGAAGCTACCCGTGCCCAACGTTTGCACGCTTCTATCGAACGCTTTACGGCAGAGGAGAAGGACGAGCTGCTGAAGGAGTTCCATCCGGACTACAGTTCCAAGGGCTTCAAGGTGCTGGAGGTTGGTCCCAACAAGGGCCAGAAGGTGCCGGTAGAATTGGCACAGCTGCTGGAGGGCAAAAGCCGCCTGCAGGATGTAGAGCTTGATTTGGAAAAAGTGGACTATGACGTTGATGTATTGGTTATCGGTGGCGGCGGTGCCGGTGCTTCCGCTGCGTTGGAAGCGCATAACGGTGGTGCAAACGTCCTCGTAGTTACCAAGCTGCGTATGGGCGATGCCAACACTATGATGGCCGAAGGTGGTATTCAGGCTGCGGATAAGGGCAACGATTCCCCGGCGCAGCATTATCTTGATGCCTTTGGCGGCGGTCACTACAAAAATATTCCCGAGCTGCTGGAAGAACTGGTAACCAACGGACCGTTGGCGATTGACTGGCTGAGCAAGCTGGGCGTTATGTTTGACAAGGAGCAGGACGGCACTATGGTGACGACGCATGGCGGCGGCACAAGCCGTAAGCGTATGCATGCTTGCGCCGATTACACCGGTGCTGAAATCATGCGCGTACTGCGAGACGAGGTGCAGAACCGCGGTATTCCGGTGCTGGAGTTTTCACCTGCAGTCGAGCTGCTGCTCGACGAGGAGGGCAAAACTGCCGGTGCGGTGCTGTGGGATTTTGATGCGCAGGAGTACAAGGTTGTACGCGCAAAATGCGTAATCATGGCAACCGGCGGTGCAGGACGCTTGCATTATCAGGGCTTCCCGACTTCTAACCATTACGGCGCTACTGCCGACGGTCTTGTTATGGCTTATCGTGCCGGTGCGCCGCTGATTTATGCGGATGCTATTCAATATCATCCGACGGGTGTTGCTTATCCGGCGCAGATTTATGGCGCGCTGGTTACCGAAAAAGTGCGCTCGATTGGTGCGCAGCTGGTAAACAGCGAAGGCGAAATCTTTATGCATCCGCTGGAAACCCGTGATGTGGCGGCTGCGTCTATCATCCGCGAGTGTACTGCCCGCGGCAAGGGCGTGAAGGCGCTCGACGGCGTGGCGCTGTGGCTCGATACGCCGCTGATTGAAATGCTGCACGGCGAAGGCACTATTGCCAAACGCATTCCGGGTATGTTGCGCATGTATGCTAAGTTCGGCATTGACCTGCGTAAGGAACCGATTTTGATCTATCCGACGCTGCATTACCAAAACGGCGGTATTCTTATTGACAAGGATGCAGAAACCAAACTGCCGGGACTGTTTGTTGCCGGTGAAGCTGTTGGCGGTATTCACGGTACCAACCGTCTGATGGGCAACAGCCTGCTGGATATCATCGTCTTTGGCCGTATTGCGGGTACGAAGGCTGCCGAAGCAGCGAAGAGCGTCAAGCTGGGCAAGCTGAGCCTGGAGCATGTACGTCGCTATGCTGAGGAAGAAAAGGTTGCCGGCGTGCAGGGCGAGCTGTCGCCGAAGCTGCTGCCGGTTTATACTCATGGCAGAGATGTAAGGTAAAAACAAGATATAAATAAAAAACATACAACGGCAAACTTCACAGCTTGTTCGTTGTATGTTTTTGTTTTACATGATAAAATATATTTTAAGACAACCGTTTACGGGGTGGCATTGCCGAAATTCTCTAAGAGAATCGAGGTGATGTCTATGAGGAACTATGATTTCAAAGACCTGATGGCTTTTGGCATGTTCATTCTGGCATTGCTGACTTTTATCTTTCAGTACAGCAGATAGTCTAGACATAGAAAAACCGCCTCTGTAATTTGCGAGTTAGAGACGGTTTTTCAAACCAAATTCAAGCGGCAACCCACCTTGTGGGCGGTTGTCTTCTTTATTTATAATATAACATGAAGCGGAGTTTTTTTCAAGGAATTACTTGTGAACTTTTGGGGGCGGCGCATTATGATATGGTGCGCCGATTTTTTGTATATGATATAATGAAAAGAAGATAGGAGGATAGGTAATGATTATCAGAAATGCAATCAAGTGTAAAATATGTGGCGATATAATTGAGTCATTTTCTGTTCATGACTATAAAGTTTGTTCTTGTGGCGCTTGTGCAGTAGATGGTGGTCATGAATATCTAAGACGTTCCGCAAAATCATTCGATGATATTATTGAGTTGAGTGAAGTTGTGAAAAATGATTTGTACTTTATGTGTTATATGGTGGAGCGTGTGGCCCGTAAGCTAAAGCAGCATAACGCTTATGTAGTTAATACCATAGGCGAGGCTGAGCTGCGTCATTTAATCAGTGTGGCCAACGTGCTGCACAGCGTCAATCCTATGCAGGTGGAAGCTGATTGGATTACAGAGTATAACCTGCAGCAGGGTACTTTTGATATCACTGCGGTTGATAAGGATTTATGCGAGCAGATTCCGGCGGCTACTGCGATGGGCAAGGTATATATGCGTCTTATTCTTGCTACGTTGCAGCCTGATGAGGATTACGTTCAGGCCATGCTGCGGGTATATAATAATCCTATTTGCGAAGTGATTGATAATTATAATGCCAGTGCCTATTATGAGCCTTCGTATGTAATCGCAAGAGCTTATAATGATGGTGGTTTTTAAGAAAGGAGCATTCTTATGCAAAAACTTTTAGCGTTCTTTCTGGCGATGCTGCTCAGCGTTAGCGTAATTGCAGGCTGCGGCAGTAACAGCCCCAAGACCGATGATAAGCAGACAACCCAGACAACAACTGTTAATACAACCAAGAGCAACAACGGCCAGAACACTGCGGCCAACGTCAAGGCCAATAGCGGCAAAATCAAAATCAGCGAAAGTGCTGCCTATACCGACAAGGAGCACGTTGCTGTCTATATCAACGAATATAAGCGATTGCCGCACAACTATATTACGAAAAACGAGGCCAAAAAGCTGGGCTGGCAGACAAAAGGCACGCTCGACAAGGTTGCGCCGGGTAAATCCATCGGCGGCGACCGCTATGGCAATTACGAAGGCAAGCTGCCGAAGAAAAACGGCCGCAACTGGAAGGAATGCGACATTGATTATGTGAAGGGCAATCGTAACGCGAAGCGAATTGTCTTTTCCAACGATGGCCTGATTTACTATACCGGCGACCATTACAAGTCCTTCAGCAAGCTTTACGGAAAATAAGGAGATTATTATGAGAACAATCACATTAGACCTTGAGCGCATGACCTCTGTGCCTGCGCTGCATAAATATCTGCGCAGTGCGCTGGCATTGCCTGTGTACTACGGCGCAAATTTAGACGCGCTGTATGATTGTCTGACAGAAATAGCCGAGCCGACGCAGATCGTTGTGCCTGCTGATATTACCGACAATGAAAAGCTGGGCTGGTATGGCGAGCAGCTGCTGGAGGTTTTGCAGGACGCAGCGGAGGAAAACGAAAATTTACAGGTTACAATAAAATAGCAATACGAAGGACGGGGCCTGCGCTTCGTCCTTTTTACTTTTATCCGCAGGCGTGATATAATTTTAGAGTGTAAATTTTTTACAGGGAGATAAGTAAAATGATTTTAAGTGCAGAGGATTTGTCGTACAGCTATGGCGACAGACTGTTGTTTGAAAATATTACCTTTAACGTAGAAGAGGGTGACAAGTACGGTATTATCGGTGTCAACGGCACTGGTAAAAGTACCTTGCTGCGCATGATTGCCAATCATGAGGCCGGTGACGGCAAGCTGACGATTCCCGGCGGCGTGGTGATGGAATATCTGCCGCAGGACCCGCCGTTTGAGGCAGACGCAACTGTTCTGGAGCAGGTTTTTAAAGGCGATTCGCCGCTGATGGTGCTGTTGCGCGATTACGAAACTGCGGTGGAGCAGGCTGCAGCCGAGCCGGATAACAAAAAGCTGCAAAAGCATTTGCTTGATTTGCAGCAGCAGATGGATGATAAATACGCCTGGCAGCTGGAAAGTGAAGCGAAGGCTGTGCTTACGCAGCTGGGTATTACCAACCTGCAGCAGCAGATGGGCGAGCTGAGCGGCGGCCAGCGCAAGCGTGTGGCCTTGGCAGGAGTGCTGGTGCGTCCGTCGGACCTGCTGATTTTGGACGAGCCTACCAACCATATGGATAACGCTACTGTTGCCTGGCTGGAGCAAAAGCTGTTGGCGCGCAAGGGCGCTTTGCTGATGGTAACCCATGACCGTTATTTCTTTGATCGTGTTGTTAACCGCACCCTGGAGATTGACGGCGGCAAGGGTTATGTTTACGTCGGTAACTACAGCCTTTTCCTGCAAAAGCGTGAGGAACGCCGTATTGCGGAAGCCTCTGCTGCGCAAAAGCTACGCAATATCTATCGCCGCGAGCTGGCATGGATCAGCCGTGGCGCGGAAGCACGCCGTACTAAAAAGAAGGACCGCGTGGAGCGCTTTGCTCAGATTGAAGCGGAAGTAAAGAACGTCAAGACGGAAGCAAATCTGGAAATGTCCTCCGTCAGCAGTCGTCTTGGCAAAACAATCATCGAGTTGGAAGACATCGGCATGGTGTGGGACGGCAAGGATTATATCAAGGATTTCAGCTATATCCTGCTGCGTAATGACCGCATCGGTATCGTCGGTCCTAACGGCGCAGGCAAATCAACGCTGATGGATATCATTGCCGGCAAGCTGCAGCCTACGAGCGGCGAAATGCGCGTAGGCCAGACTGTGAAGATTGGTTATTTTGCACAGCACAGCGAGTTCCCCGACAGCAATATGCGTGTGCTGGAATATATCAAGGAAGCGAATAATTATATTGAAACGGCCGACGGTCAGCGCATCAGCGCGGCACAGATGCTGGAACGCTTCCTCTTCCCGCCGGAGCTGCAATGGGTGCCGGTATCCAAGCTCAGCGGCGGTGAAAAACGTCGCCTGTATTTGCTGCGTGTGCTGATGACGGCACCGAATGTGTTGCTTTTGGACGAACCGACAAATGACCTGGATATCCCGACGCTTTCTGTTTTGGAGGATTATCTCGACAGCTTCGCCGGTGCGGTTATCGCCGTGTCCCATGACCGTTACTTCCTCGACCGTTTTGCGCAAAAAATTTTTGCGTTGGAGCAGGATGGCAGCATTAAGCCGTATATCGGCGGTTACAGCGATTATGCAGAAGCTCTGCAGCAGGAAAGTGCGCAGCAGGCGCAACCTATTAAGGCTAAGCCGGTGGCTGCAGCAAAGTCTGCCGAAGAGCCTGCGAAGAAGAAAATGACCTACGGCGAGCGCCTGGAGCTGGAGCGTCTTGACCAGGAGATTGCACGCAGCGAGGCAGAGCTGAAAATGCTGGGCGCAGAAATCAACCAATGCGGCAGCGACTTTACCCGTCTGGCAGATTTGACCAAGCAGCAGGAGGCTGTGCAGCAAAAGCTGGATGAGATGGTGGACCGTTGGGCTTATCTTTCCGAATTGGCAGAAGCAGAAGGCTGAGCTTGACAAGCAGGCTGCTTATTGTTAAAATTAAATTTGAAAAATTGTTGTGGATTTTTTCTGATTCAATAGTCATCTTTTCGCCACACGACTGTGTTTGCAGCCGTGTGGCTTTTGTTATATTAGGGAAAATGGGAGTAAGGATATGCTAAAAATTTTACACAAGGATTATAAGGATAAGGTTAAGCGTCTGCTGAGCGTTATGTTGCCGATTATCGGCACGCAGATTGCGATTATGGGCATGAACTTTTTTGATGCCAGTATGTCCGGGCAGGCAGGTGATGCGGATTTGGCCGGCGCTGCCATCGGCGGTAATATTTGGATGCCGGTGCAGACCTGCTTTGCAGGCATTTTGCTGGCGGCGATGCCATTGATTGCTAACCTTTTGGGTGCGGGCGAAAAAGAAAAAATCTCTACGGTAGTACGCCATGGCATGCTGTTGGCAGTAGCCTTTTCTGTGCTGATAATTGTCGGCGGTGTTATCTTTCTGCCGCCGTTTTTGCAGGGCATGGGCCTGGCGCCGGAGGTTTATCACATTGCGCTTTGGTATATGGCCGGCCTGGGCATAGGCGTGCTGCCGTTCTTTCTTATCACGCCGCTGCGCAGTCTTGTTGATACACTTGGCTATACGAAGCTGTCGATGAAGATTTATCTTTTGGCGCTGCCTGTCAACGCATTCCTGAACTATGTGCTGATTTTCGGCAAGCTGGGCTTGCCGCGCCTGGGCGGCATTGGCGCCGGCGTAGCAACGGGAATCACCTTTTGGCTGCTTTTAGTGATGTTCGCGGTGGTGGTGTCGAAGCTGCAACCGTTCAAGCAGTACGATGTGCTGGGCTTTGTGCGACCTGTTAAGCAGCTGGTGGCGGAATATCTGCGCATTGGCGTGCCTATGGGCGTGGCCATTTTTATGGAAACGAGCATCTTTGGCGTTGTGGCGCTGTTTATTGCCAAATTTGGCACGGAGGTGATTGCTGCGCATCAGGCGGCACTTAACTTCTCTTCGCTAATTTATATGTTCCCCATGAGCTTCTCACTGGCGCTGACGATCGTGGTGGGCGTTGAATATGGTGCGAAAAACTATCAGGGAGCGCGCGATTACACGGCACTTGGCTTGGAGATGAGCCTTTTTATCGCTATAATTTACATGGTGCTAGAGCTGGTGGCGCGTGAGTATATTGCGCTCATTTATACAACGAATCCGCATGTTATTGAGCTGGTGAAGGTGTTTATTATCTACGCTATTATGTGGCAGGGAGGCGACGCAATCGCGGCGCCGATTCAGGGTATTTTGCGTGGCTATAAGGATGTTAACGCTACATTTTGGTGCAGCATGCTGGCCTATTGGGCAATTTGCCTGCCGGTGGGCTTGCTTTTGGATTACAAGTTCAATAACGGTGCCTTTGCTTATTGGCAGAGCCTGGATATCGGCGTAATCTGCAGTGCTGTTGTTTTATCGCTGCGTCTTGTTTTGCTGCAGCGCAGGATAAAGAAGTATGAAGAATAGGTAGGGAGCGGCGCAAGCTGCTCCTTATTTTGCATTTTAAATGTAGTTGTATAGTAGAACAATGTACGCGTATGATATTCGTTAGGAATAATGTCAAAAATTACAATTTTTCGTAGGAAAAAGTGCAATAAATTACATTTTTCTTGACGAATGGGTGCTTCTAGTCTAGAATGATGAATATAGAAGGATATAGAAATATAGAGAAAGAGGGTGAAGCGATGCGCCGTAAGATAATGGAGCGCCTAAAAAAATGGCGTAATGCTAAGAATAGATTGCCTTTGCTGCTGTATGGAGCAAGGCAGGTAGGTAAAACATATATTCTTCGGGAATTTGGCCGAAGCTGCTTTGAAAATACAGTTTATGTGAATTTTGAAGAGGATAAAGCTTTAGCAGGATATTTGGAAGTGAAGCTGACGCCTGCCTATATTATTAAGGTTATTGAAGAACAGTATGGTGTAAAAATTTATCCGCAGAAGACGCTTATTATTTTTGATGAAATACAAAGCTGTGAGCATGCTTTGACTTCATTAAAGTATTTTGCGGAGCAGGCTCCGGAATATTGTGTCGTTGCGGCAGGCAGCTTGCTTGGCGTAGCAATTAATCGTCAGCAATTTTCCTTCCCAGTGGGCAAGGTACAGTTGGAAAACTTATATCCATTAGATTTAGAGGAATATCTTTGGGCAAGGGATAAGGATATGCTGGTAGATTTAATTCGCCAATGCTATACTACCAATAAGCCGTTGCCAGAAGCCTTGCACAAGGAAGCTTTGAACTTATATGAGGATTATTTGCTTACCGGTGGTATGCCTGCAGTTGTAGCTGCTGCCTTGAATGATGGCGATGCAGATGAGCTGAAGCGCCTGATTTATAATTCTTATGTAGCGGATATGGCAAAATATGCAGGCAAAGGCGATAGCGTGAAGATTGCAGAAGCCTATGATTCTTTACCGGTGCAGCTTGCCAGGGAAAATAATAAGTTTCAATATAAGCTTATTCGTACCGGTGCGCGTTCTTCGCTTTATGGAGCATCTATTGATTGGCTGATTCAGTCAGGCATAGTTCTAAAATGTACTAAGTGTGAGCAGGGGTTAATGCCTTTGGCTGCTTATGAGGATTTAAGCTCGTTTAAGCTGTGCTTTAGTGATACCGGACTTTTTAACAGCCGACTGCAACTGACGAAGCAAAGCTTGGTAGCAGCTCGGCAATATATGGGAGCATTAACGGAAAACTATGTAGCGATTCAGTTAAAGGCGAATGGATATAAGCTTAATTATTGGACCAGCACGGCAACTGCAGAGGTTGATTTTGTTATTGTACAAAACGGAGAGGTTGTGCCTATAGAATGTAAGGCGAATATTCATGTGAAATCCAAAAGTCTGGATTCGTTTGTGAAGCGATATGATATTAAGCAGAGTATACGTCTTTCGATGCGTAATTTTGGCTTTGAGAATAATATTAAGTCAGTACCGCTTTATGCAGCGTTTTGCGTGTAGTAACAAAGTTAATTTTTCGAATATACTAATGGCAGCGTATGGTTGTAAATACGATGAGATAATTAGAAATGGAGAAGATTTATGAAAAAATACATATTTTGGCTAGGGATGTTTGTTATTTTGCCTATAATAGCTCAATTGATTTTAGCGGATAATATATCTTTAAAATGGGTTGCTTGTCGTAGGTATTTAATTATAGCAAGCTTAATAAGCTATATTTTATCTAAAGTGGAATTAAGTAAAAAAATAATGGTGAATTTTTTTGCTATGTATTTTATTATGGGTACATCAGTGGCTTTTGTGTATAAGTATATTAAGCATAGTCAAGTAAATGGTGAATTTCTTTGGGATGAATTTACTGTATCTATAGGAATAACTAGTGTTTTTTATGTGATTGTGTTTTTGCTTAGACATATTAATATAAATATACCGAAGTTATTTGCGGGTGTACAGTTTATATTATTACTGCCCTATTTATTAAATTTAGGTTATGCTTTTATAGAAAAAGACAGTTTTACAGCAGATTCTTTAATAGCTGTTTATCAAACTAATATTAACGAAATTAGTGAATTTTTCAAAAGTACAGCACCAATACATGTATATATCACAATTATATTTGCTGCATTATTGATAATTATTTTCTTGAATTACACTTTACGTGGGGGGGTAAAAGACAACTTCGATTCCATGAAAGTAGTTGCAAGTGTTATTTTAGTTTTAGGGTTAATAAGCTTTTTCTGCAATAAAAAACTAAATGATGCTTACTTTCTCAGAATTATTCATGAGAGCAAAGAATACCTAAAAAGTGTGCAGACGTATAATACTTACAGATTTGATGAAAAAGGAAAACCAAAATATATTGAAGCTATAAGCAATGATTCCGGCGAAGAAAATTTTTTAGTTATTATAGGGGAATCACAAAATAGAAAACATATGTCGGCTTATGGTTATAGCAGAGATACTACTCCTTGGTTGGATGTTCAGAGAACAAAAGAGAATTTTGTTATTATGAAAAATGGCTATGCATGTAATACGTTGACAATGTTAGCCTTATCGCAGGCTTTAACAGAAAAAAGTCAATATAATCATAAAACTTTAGATAAATCTTATTCATTAATAGATATAGCTAAAGCTGCAGGCTTTAAAACATATTGGATTAGTAATCAGGCTCAATATGGTTCTTATAATACGCCTATAACATTAATTGCTAATAGTGCTGATGAGAAAATCTGGTTGAATAGTGATAGTTCTGCTAGTAGCTCTTATGATGAAAAAATATTACCAGCATTATCGATGGTCAAAGGAAAAGGTAAAAAAGTAATCTTTATCCATTTGTATGGTAATCATTGGGAATATAACAATAGATATCCACAGGAAAAGTATGGGATATTTGATAACAGCAATTATAATGGAAAAGTTGTTGATTTAAAAAAACTAAATGCTTATGATAACAGTATGTACTATAATGACTGTATCACAGAAAAGATTTTTCAATATGCTAAACAGAATTGGCATGTTTCTAATATCGTTTATTTTTCTGACCATGGTGAATCTGTTTTAAACGACAATAAGCATATTCCTGGTAAGTATGATGATGATATGGGAACTGTACCTGTATATTTTTATTTTTCTGATGAGTATATCAAAGCTCATCCAGATATAGTGAAACGTACTAAGAATAATGAGGGTGTTTATTTTACCAATGATATGATGTATAATGCGTTAATAGATTTATGGGGAATTAAAACACCTCACTATGATGTTAAAGAGAATTTTCTATCTGATGAATATGGTTATGGCGCTGGTAAGTTGTTGATTCTTGATAAAATAAAAATATAAAAAGTTAAAGTCAGCTAGAGGGAATAGCAATGATGCACTTTTCTCTAGCTGACTATTTTTGATGATGTTTAAATTAAGGTGTTTAATATAAGAGCTTTATCAATCTTGAAGGTTCAAAATTCGGCTTTCATCGCTCATATAATTTGAATTATAGGATGCAACAGATTGAGAATAAGCGCAGTATTTTATCTGCATCCTTCAGTAGCATATACATCATCATATAAGCGCCGAATTCAGCAAGCTCTTCTGCCACCTGATCGTGAAAGCCGGTGAAGTTTGTACGTTCGCCTACCCAGGAAAAGAAAATAAAAAGCAGCAGGAGGGAGAAGGATTTTACCGGCAGCTTCGTTATTAAAAGCACACGCCATATACGTGCCTGATAAAGCAGGATTAACATGGTTACAATTAATATACCTACTAACGTATGTACAAGCTTACCGTATAATCCCATTTGGCTGTACTGGATCATACCACTGTCAGGATTAGTAAAAAATACGCGGCCCCAGCTTATTTCACGCATAATAAGCAGGAAAAAGTAAATTGTACCTGCTTTCCAAAGAGCCTTGGAGCTTCCGCTCCAGTCAGCGTATTTGCAGCTATGGGTTTTGATACAGTAAAGCATACCGCCTATGAGCCATAGCATTTGCAGGTTTTCAATAATACCGTTTTCATCGCCAACCCATTCAGGAAGAATCGCTTCTAAGATAAACATTAAGATGAAATAGTTTCAGCAAAGCTTAAAAATGGAATCATTACGGAAAAAAATAAACGCTTCCTTTTCTGATTGACCAGTCAGCTTATACTGATAGTGATATTTTACCCTTATTTTACAATTTATGTAAGGCTAATTAAGAGAGAATTAAGGTTATCATGAATTGCTAGATCAATGTTAAGTCTATGATTATTTTGTCTAAATAAAGCATTATAGGCTGTAATAACATTTATACTTTGCGCTTAGAATGCAATTTCAGTATTCATAAGAAAGAGGTTGCGCATAATTGTATGCAGTATAAGCTTACCTATGGTATAATTATTGCTAAGCATAGGTTATTTCAATGATAATAATACATGTGTCTGCGTAGAATATAATGAGAGTTTTACGAAATATACACTTGAAAGGTGTCAAGTACAGATGAATAATAATCTTACAGTAGTAGTTTTAACAAAAAATGAAGAAAAAAATATAGTCGCTGTTGTGCAGAATGCCAAGAAAGTAGCAGCAGAGGTGCTGATTGTTGATTCCGGCAGTACGGATAAAACAGTTCAATTAGCAGAAGAAAATGGCGCAAAGGTTGTTTATCGTGCTTGGGATAACGACTTTGCGGCACAGCGCAATTTTGCGTTACAGCATGTAAAAACTGAATGGGTGCTGTATCTTGATGCAGATGAAAGAATGAATGATGAACTTTTAGCTTCCGTAAAGAGCGTTGTTGAGCAAGGCAAAACATGTCAGTATTCGTTCAAACGAAAATCTGTAGCATTTGGACAAGAATTTAATTATGGGGTTTTAAAGCCTGATTTTGTGCAACGCTTATTCAAAACAAAGAATGTGCATTGGGTTAATAAAGTACATGAAAAGCCGGTGTGTGATGATGGATTAAAGGTACTTAATGGTTATGTTAGACATTATACATACAATAGTTGGGAACAATGGCTTGCGAAGTTTAATCAATACACTACTATATGGGCTGAAGATGCTTTTAAAAATAAGAAAAAAAGCACTTATTTAGCTGCCTTTTTACATGCTTTTTTTGGATTTTGGCATATGTTGATATTAAAAAAAGGTATTTGTGATGGTGCGTTAGGAATTATATTGTGTTTTATGCATTTTTTCTATACATTAACCAAGTACCTGAAGCTTATTGATCTTTACAGAACTAATACAAAACATGGAGTATAGTGTTATGTTAAAACTTATAATTAAACACATGATGAGATTAAAAAATACATTGCGTCGCAGATGGCATATGATAGGTTGGAATCTGCATTATGGAAAACAGTTTAAAGCAGAGAAATTTCATTTTAGGGATAATTTTAATATTTGTATTGAAAAGGATGGTCAACTGACAATAGGAAGAAATTGCTTTTTTAACAACAATTGTTCCGTTACAGTCAGAAAGAAAGTCACGATAGGTGCAAATTGTATATTTGGAGAAAATGTAAGTATTTACGATCATAATCATTGTTATTCTGAAACGGATCAATTAATCTCAAAACAGGGATTTAAATCCGATGAAGTAGTTATTGAAGATGATTGTTGGATTGCAACTAATGTGACGATATTAAAAGGAGTTCATATTGGCAGACATAGTGTGATTGGAACTGGAGTTATTGTGTATAAGGATGTTCCGGCAAATTCTGTAATTGTATGTAAACAAGAATTAATCAATAAATAAAAAAGACTGGGACAAAAGCTATCCTAAAATAGAAAAACTAGTGGAGTTTTACCATTAGGTAAATTTCCACTGGTTTTTTAGTACAAAAATTTTAGAAAATACTTAAACTCTTACGATTCTTTAATTTGCAAAGTTAGTTTGTTCTTAGCCTCTCTTTTATTTATCATCTTTTATCCAAAGCTCACCTAGATTGGTTTTCAACATTGCTTGAGTATATTTGTATTGTGCGGATGTTAAGCTGTTTGCTTCGTCATAATGATTTGATTTGACGTCTAAAATACCGCAAATCAGTTCATAAGCCAAATCATTAGTCCAATATTTATCTTGGTTAGCTTTTAGCGATGAATATACATGAGGGTGATTGGAAATATATTCGTCTGCAAAAAATGTGAATAGTGGGATACGGACATTGGCAAAGCCACCGAAATTTGGTGAACGACGCTTATCAGGAATTGTAGCATGATCTGAGAAGTACACCATAGCTTGTAAATTTAGATGCTTTGCAGCATATTCCTGAATCTGCTGCAAAACATAGTCGGTATAGGCAATTGAATCAATATAGTTGGGAATAAGGTCGTAGGTATCTGGTTTGCTGAATTTAGCAAATTCTTGAGGATAGCGGTTAATGAAATTAAAGTGACTGCCTTTGAGATGAAAAACAATAAAGTTATTTTCATTAGCGTCAATCTGTTTCAAATAACCCAATAGGCTTTCGTCGTATTGTACCTGATTTAGGTGTAGCTTAGTCCATTCTGCAGTATCGGCAGTATTTGCTACCAGCGTTACCGCAGTATCGGCAGCACCGATATGGCTTTGATTACTGAACCAGGAAATTTTGAAGCCGGCTTTACGCGCTATATCGACAAAGGAGCAGGATTCGTAAAACTTTTTGTCATTATATTGGTTAACTTCGGTAAAAGCGCGTTCTAAAGCGGGGACAGTTTGGTCTTTGCAGGCATAGGCGTTTTTATAGAGAAGAAAGTTTCCCGATGCTTGCTTTGATTTCAGCCACGGCGTGGTATCATACGGATAATCACAGAAGGCACTCATGTAGTCACGGGATTCTGATTCACCTATTACCAAAATGAACGTAGCCGGTTTTTCGCAGAACGGTGTAGTTTGTGTTACATTGAGGTTAGCTACGCGTTTGGCAAGGTTTGTTTTATATGATTTTGTTTGCTTAAGATAATCTTTAACATCTAATACTAATTCAATAAGACCGGTACGGATGAAAACACCTTTTTTAGTATTCCATAAATAATAGGTTAAAAATAGTGTTACCGCAATTATTATTGCCAAATTCGGCAATAGGGGAGCGGTGATTACTGTTTCTGATGTCAGATTGAAATACAAAAAGCCTGCCAACAGAGCGATGTTAAGTATTGGTGTGCCGATGCGTACGGCTAGCGGCATAGATTTAAAGTATTCGATAACCTCATTAGTATAGGTTTCAAAAATCATAGTTACTGCACCGGTATTTACACAGGTTCCGTAAAGGAGATAATAGGAAGCCTGGAATAATGGCAGTGCCAGCAATACGTATTCCATAATAGAGATAAGTGACAAGGTGATTGCCGGGAAAATGTTAAAGGCTTGTACAAGCAGCTTTAAGGAAATAAGCCAGCCGATAATGTATAAGCCGAATACGGTGTCCAGATGAAATCCGAAATCTGAGGATATTTTGTGGTAGGTAAGATAATAAAACAGCGGATATGCTGTTATCCAGGATACACCTACCAAAAAACTGAGCAGATACTGGGGCGAGAGTAAAGACTCATTTACTAGATACATAGGTAACACAGCTAAAATGGCGCAGGGAATAAATCTGCGCAGCTGCAAGTATTCTGCTTTGTGGCCAAGGCCGTGAGAAAATGTAACATAAAACGCATAAGAAGCGATGTAAAGACAGATGCCTGCTATAATATAAATAGACATGTATTCGGTTACTTCCTTTCTGTTTATAAAATCATCTAAAAATTATTATAATATAGTCTGGCCGGCAATGCAAATAAGTTGTGGCTTAGTAATTGTGAAAAAGTCAGCACAATGATGCTGTTTATAGTATAATAAATAAAAAACCACGAGGAGATTCGTTATGAAAACGATAAATATTGCATTAGCAGCAGATAATAATTATGCGCAGCATGTAGCTGTAGTCATGGAGTCAATCTTAGAGAATACTGTAGAAACAAACAAAGTGCGTTTTTTCTTGTTGAGTGACGGTATTACTGCTGAAAAAATTACAGGTTTACAACAGACAATTGATGGTAAGAACGCAGAACTGGTCGTTTGCGATTTGTCGGCATATAAGGGCTTTGAAAAGCTGTATACAAGCGGACATATTAGTAAGGCTGCATATTTTAGATTAGATATGGCCAATATATTGCCCGAGGATGTGCAAAAGGTAATTTATCTGGATGTAGATTTGCTGGTTCTGCAGGACATAGCTGTTTTGTGGAACATTGATATGCAGGGGAAGGCTATAGCTGCTGTGCCGGATTATGGTATTATGGCTTCCAAACGGCTGATGCAGCAGAAGCATGAGGTTATTGGCTTGCCTTTAGATAAAAAGTACTTTAATTCCGGAGTTGTTATAATGGATTTACAGCAGTGGCGTGCCAATGATTATTCCGGTAAAGTAATTGAGCTTGCTGCAACAGGCAATTTTCCGCACCATGATCAGGATGCTTTAAACAAGCTCTTTATGTATAACTGGAAGGAATTGCCGTTATCCTGGAATGTAATTCCGCCTATTTTTGATTTATTGCCGAAGGTTTTGTTTAATAATAGGTTTAGAGCTTCAGCTATTAAAGCAAGAAACAATATTGCTATTTTACATTACGCGGGACGCTATAAGCCTTGGGAATTTGTCTTAAAGCAGGGCTTTAACGATAAGTATTACAAATATCTTAAAAATACTGCCTTTGCTGATGCAGATATGCCTCAGCCCGGAAAAAATATGCAGGGAAAATCGCTTGGCAGGCAGATGCTCAGAATACATATTGCTGATTTTATTAGTCGTTTTTGAAAATGCGTAGGGTGAAATATCACAAATATGCAGATGAAGCTTGTGATAAGGCAGATACTGAGATTGAAAGAAAATTACTTTTGATGTAAAATATTATAATAGAAATAATGAAACAATATTGCTTGCACAGTAGAACTGGTATAAAAAGTCAAGCATAATTATATTCAATTTTATTAAATTCAAATAAGCGGGAGAAGTACAATATGAAGCAACCGTTGATTTCTGTGATTATACCGGTATATGGTGTAGAAAAATATATAGAGCAGTGTCTGGAATCTGTTATTAGTCAGACATATAAAAATTTGGAGATTATTGTCGTTAATGATGGTACTAAGGATAGAAGTGCTGAGATTGCTAAGGATTATGCAGCGAAAGATAGTAGAATTAAAGTATACGACTTTAAAAATGGAGGTCTTAGCGTAGCAAGAAATAGAGGATTGGAAATAGCTACTGGTGATTATATTTCCTATATTGACAGTGATGATTGGCTTGATACAAAAATGTATGAAACTTTACTGGAAGCAGCAATGAAAAATGATGCTGATATGGTGAAGTGTGGAATAATCGAAACAAATGGCGTTACAGAAGATAAGATTACTTTTAGCGATATAAAAATAATAAGTAATGAGCAAAATAAGGCTTTTGGAAATTATTTCAATGGAATGTTATGGACGTTAGCTTGGAACGGATTATATAAAAATGAATTAGCTAAAAAAGTAAAGTTCCCTGATAATGTAGTACATGAAGACAATTACAGTTCCGGTATGTTTTTATATTTAGCTAAAAAAGTATTAGCAGTGCCGTTTTGTGGCAATTATTACAGATTTAATGATTCTGGCATAAGCAAAGGTGGAGTGAAAAAACCTCTTGATAAAATACTGGCAATAAGCAATTTGAAAAAAGATTTGCTTGCGTTAGGTTTTGTTGATAAAAAGCTTGACTGGAAGCTGAGTGTTGAGTTCTATCACTTTGTACGTGGTTGGAATGATAATATGTATAGAGTAGTTGCAATGCATAAGGATTTGTATGATTATGTTATGAGTAATCTTGATGCCAGAAGAAAGCTTTCGTTTTGGTGGATGAGGCGGAAGAAGAAGGTTAGTTTGACAAAATAATTTGAGTAATTGAAGATTGTTGTTGAAGGAAAATTTGCGTGATGAGTTTAACGGATATTGAATATTTTAAACATTTGATTCGTAATCAGCAGGTTGTAAGTTGTAATTAATGAACATTATCGTAACCGGCGGTGCCGGATTTATCGGAAGCAACTTTATATTTTATATGCTGGCAAAGCATCCTGACTATCGCATCATTTGTCTGGATAAGCTGACCTATGCAGGCAATCTTTCTACGTTAAAGCCTGCGATGGACAAGCCGAACTTTCGCTTTGTGCAGGCAGATATCTGCGATAGAGAAGCGGTAGACAAGCTTTTTGAGGAAGAGCATCCTGATATTGTGGTGAACTTTGCTGCAGAATCACATGTAGACCGTAGCATTGAAAATCCAGGCATTTTCTTGCAGACTAACATAATGGGTGCTGCAACACTGATGGATGCCTGCCGTCAATACGGCATCAGGCGTTACCATCAGATCTCTACGGACGAAGTATACGGTGATTTGACGTTTTCTGCGGATGTCAAGCCTTTTTCCGAAGGCGCTTTAATCAGGCCGAGTTCTCCCTACAGCAGTTCGAAGGCAAGCGCGGATTTACTTGTTATGGCTTATCACAGAACCTATGGCTTGCCTGTTTCGATTTCGCGTTGCAGTAATAACTACGGGACCTATCAGTTTCCCGAAAAGCTGATACCATTGATGATTGTGAACGCTTTATCAGATAAACCTTTACCTGTGTATGGCGAAGGCCTGAATGTACGCGATTGGATGTATGTTGAGGACCATTGCAAGGCTATTGATTTGATCATTCATAAGGGCAGAGTAGGCGAGGTATATAATATCGGCGGTCATAACGAGATGCGCAATATTGACATCGTAAAGCTGATTTGCAAGGAGCTTGGCAAATCTGAGAACCTGATTACGCATGTAACTGACCGCAAAGGTCATGATATGCGTTACGCAATTGATCCGACTAAGATTCATAATGAGCTTGGCTGGCTGCCGGAAACTAAGTTTGCCGATGGCATTAAAAAGACCATTAAATGGTATCTGGAGAACCGGAAGTGGTGGCAGGATATCATTAATGGTGAGTATCAGAATTATTATGAGAAGATGTATGGGTACAGATAAGAAAAACGAGGTCAGCGTTGCTGACCTCGTTTGCACTATATGGATTGTGCCTTCAGCTCTTCCGTCATTAATTCAAGCTTCATAAATTTGCTTGCTGAAATTATCCATAGTTGTAAGTCCATCCCTGCTAATCTTACATTAGCAAAATTAAGTAGCAGCTTAAATAACCTGCAAAGGAAGGCTGCACTCGTATAAATATTCCGGTGCAATATCAATTTCATCGCTCCAGGCTACGGAACCACAATCAGCCTTAGCTGTCAGGAAAAAACTGAGATTATTCAATGGCTTGTAGATTGCTTTGGCAAGAAGTGGGCGAGCATCAAAAAGCTTCTTTTCTCCGCTGGCAAAGGTTAAGATCAGCGTATAATCTTTTTGCGGTTGTACGTTGGTAACTACCCATACTGGCGTTTTCATAATCGTGGTCACTCCTTTTAACGCAATGGTTCGATTTTGTATAAGGGTTCTTCGTTAATAGCCAGTTCCCAATTGGCTATTAGCTCATCTTTGTGAATTTCTGTCCAGATTGCTATAAATTTAATCTGTCTTTTTGGCATATCTCCTTCAATTAGCTCACCATTAAGATTGAAGGTAGCATAATATCCTTGATATGATGCATGGAAATGAGGCGGATTGTGTTCACCGTTGTTATACATCTTAATAATAATACCATAAAACATTGAAATAGCCGGCATACTGTTTCCTCTCCTTTAATTATAATATTTGCTCCAGCAAAATACAACATAAGGTACTGAACAAAAAAGCAGTACACATAGCATCCGGAAGTTTCAGATACCATAGGTACTGCTAAATACTACCGACATGAGCCGGTAGATCCTGCTTATTTTGTTGTGAATGTGAAGCTAAGCTAAGTATAAAGAAAAGGAAAAACAAAACCAAGAGAAAATTCTAAAAAATCGCACAAAATATGACGATGTTGCGATAAGCCATCGCTATATAAAAAGACTTGAAAGATAGAATGTAGTTTGTTCAACAGAACAGCTGTCACTGAGCATGGTGTTCTTTATAAAACGAATAGTTACTTCTGAAAAGCCTTTAACGTCTTTGGTAAAAAAGGCCGATTTTCCAAAAGACAGCTAACGTCTTTGGTAAAAAAGGCTGTTTTTCCAAAAGACAACTGAAATCTTGCGAATTGATGTACATACCATAGAAAGAAGATATTAACGGCAGACTGATTTCTTTCCTTTAATTATAATGTCTGCTTCAACAAAATACATTTCGACCAAGGCTTCTTCTACAGAGCATTTACGTCTTTGATAGCGCTGAATAATAGCAGACTCAAAGGTAAGACCTTTTAATTTAGGCACTTTTAAAGTAATGTCACTAGTTTGAGTAGAGAATGATCTTTCGTAATGTCCGGCACTATAACCTTTTATTGTACATGGTAGATTTGACAATTGCTATGCTGTTGGTAAGAGCGTAAAAGATAGGAAATCCATTTCAAATGAAAACGACGCATTAAGTAAGATTCATTACTAATGCGTCGTCTAAAATTATACGGTCAAGTTGTTATCCTTTCGGAGGATAAGGATCATTACCGTAGGAATTACGCTCTCTAATTTGACAGTTTTTTCCGTGAACGATTAACTCAGATTTTTGGTTTATAGAAATTGTTCTGGCATAAGCATAAGCTTCAGCCTGAGTATTAGTGTGTTTGGTGGCTTTGCTATTGCCAGCACCTTTAACATTCCAACAACCAGTTTTTTGGAACAAAGTTAACTATTTTAGTAAAATCTACAGGATATCTTGAAGCAACGGTAGAATATGCGCTATGCAGACCAGACTTGAAGGATAAGTTCTAGGAGTATTTGAATGGGATAGTTAGGAGAGAAGTGAAGAATGCAAGCGTGCATGGCGGTGTTTGTTGTTGGTGAGGGAAAATTTGACGATAATTGTAATTGGGTGCTACAATTAAGAAAACATACGATTGATATAAAAGAGGTTTCTATTAAAGGAGATGCATGTTATGAATGATAAGTACAAGCAGTTGTTAAACATATATGATGAAGATAACCTACGTATCAATATTGACGGAGCTGCGTATTACATCTTATTGTTTGAAGCTTTCAAAGATATGGTTGATAGTTGTGTAAAATTCTTTTATCAAACTGAAGAAATAGTGGATGGCAAATTAATTTGCAGAATCTCTAAAGAGTATAGAATAGATGTATCGTCAAAAAAGTATAAAAAAGCCAATGGCAAATTCAGTAGAGATGAATTCTATTCACAGCTGATTTGGCTGAAAGATAGGGGAGTCATTAAAGAGGGAGATATAAACCGGTTACTTGAGATTAGAAAACGTAGAAATAGCATAGTTCATGAATTAATTAAAGTTTTAGCTGATGGGTTGGATACAAGGGATGCTGAACTATTAGGTGATTTAATGAAGCTATACATGAAAATAGACAATTGGTTTTTCAAAATTGATATGCAAATACTTGGGAAAAGGTTTTCTGATGAATATGATATAGATAATGCACAAAGTTTGACCGCAATGCATCTAATGTCTGTTTTTAGAATAGTCTTTAATGGTGAAGGAAAAGGTTTCAAGGAAGCGATGCAAGACATAATAGTAAATAAAATATGAATTTTAGTAAATAAAGCAAGGAGAGCAATGAAATGACCTTTGAGAACACTATAAATGTAAAGTCTACGTCGTTAAACACAGCTAAAACAGAACCAGTCATACTTAAAAGAACAGATAGGTTTAGTCTTGAATTTATACCTGAACTGGTAAACAATACGAAAGATAGCAACTGTTCTGTCAAAGGGAAATTATTGTATAAAAAATGTAAAGCTAATGAAAATTATTCAGTAGAAATAATAGGAAGAGGTGAAATAAAAACGGGGCAAGGCATTGGGTTAAATTTAAGTACTAGTGAAACTTATAATTTGTTCAATGGACTCAAAGAGTTATATAAGTTATACGAAGATATGGGTGGCATTCCAATAGGAGAAAGCACTTATACCAAAACAGATATAGCAACTAGAAGATTATTATCTATACTTCGGGATAATCAACAAACTTTAAATATTTTAAACGATAGAGAAGGTATTGAAATAGTATCGTCAGTCTTAACGGCTGTAACTGATAAGGTTTCTCGTGACTCTTTAAAAAAAGTATTGAACCGCTTGGGAAATAACCAATTATCAGAATTAAACATGTCTGTTAATTTAGCTAGGTTAGAAAAAATTTACTCAACAATTCATGAAAATCTTGATAATGATAAAGAGGAGTTTTGGCAATCAAATATATTAAAGGAATATCAATACATAATTTCTCAAGTATTTGCATGCCCATACACAATATATCAGGAGAAGGCTTATGTAGGTGGAAAGCGTTTGGATAATAGTAATGGCAATGTCTGTGATTTCATTTATAAAAACAAATTAACGGATAATATTGCATTGGTTGAAATAAAAACACCTTGTACTGATCTTATTGGCAAGCCTTATAGAAATACTTATAATATAAGTTCTGAATTATCGGGTGCGGTTTGCCAAGTGCTCAATTATAGAGATTCGCTATTGAAATCCTATTTTTCATTATCCTATGGCGGAAATGATTTCAGAGCATTTATGCCTAAAACTATTATTATTATTGGTAAAATCAATGACATAAGAAATGAAAATAACAAACTTGCTGCCTTTGAAAATTTTAGAGGAAGCCTTAATAATATTGTTATCATTACTTATGATGAACTCTGTGAAAAGATAAAGCAGTTAATAGACTTTGTTTCCAAGATTGAGGAATAATATTCACTCTGCTTTCTCTAGTTAAATAGAGTAAAACAGAAAAAGCGCTTGCCAAATGGCAGGCGCTTTTTTGCTAGCTGAAGCCTACTGCTCCTTAGCTAACAGGTCCTTAAAGTATTAACGTTCTTCGGGTGGAGTTTTTAAAATATCCATGGCCTGGTCAATGGAGACATTCATTGTAGACATAAGATTTTTGATGCTTTCAGCCTGACCTTCAGCCTTGCCGTCATTAATGCCGGCTTCATAAATTTGCTTGCTGAAATTATCCATAGTTGCGAGTCCCTCTTTTAGTGGTACGGCAGATGCCAGTGCTTTTTACTGTATTGGTTGAAACTATATTGGCACGCTATTGTAATAAAGCTCGTCAGGACAAATATCCTGACCGTCAGGCCAGATGACAGTAAATCCGTCTGCCTTTGCTAAAGAAAAATAAGAAAAATTCTTAAGCTGGCTATACCACGAACCTTTGATATAAGGCTTTACGTCGAATATTTTAGTTTCACCATTATCAAAAATAACCTTTAGAGTATAATCCTTTTGTACAGTTACGCTGATAGCGGTTGGTCTAAGCATAATTTTCACCTCTAATAATTGTTAACGTAATGGTTCGATTTTAAAATAGCCGTCACCGGCAGATAACAAAATCCAATTTGCGTTTAACTCATCTTCGTGTAAAGCAGTCCAAGCAGTTAAAAGCTTTAATTGCTTGCTGGGGAAAGAACCTTCTAAAATTTTTCCGGTAAAGTCCATAACTATTTCATGCTCATTGTAGACAGCATGTAAATGTGGTGTGTTATGTTTCCCGCCTTTTTCACTTTGCATACGAATAATAATACCATAAAACATTGAAATGGCTGGCATACTGTTTTCTCTCCTTTAATTATAATATTTGCTCCTACAAAATACAACATAAGCTGCCAAACAAAAAAGCAGTACACATAGCATCCGAAAGTTTCGGATACCGTAGGTACTGCTAAATTACTACCGACATGAGCCGGTAGGTCCTGCTTATTTTGTTGTGAATGTGAAGCTAAGCTAAGTATAAAGAAAAGGGAAGACAAAGTCAAGAGAAAATTCTAAAAATAACAAAAATAAAATCAGCCATACAATTGCTACTATAGATGTCGGTGCTTTTTGCTACTACCAACATTTTCCTGCAATTTCTGTAACCTGCTTTACAAAATCTCTGACATCTCCTTTTTTTACGAGAAAACTGCAACTTTTTATTGACAGTTACAAAGAATTGCTGTATTATCATGCACATAACTTAATAACGGGCGATGAAGAGAAGAGTAAATGTACGAGCCTGGCAAAGAGAGCCTTCGTGATGGTGCAAGAGGGAGCAGGTGGTGATATTGAAGATGGTCTTGGAGCCGATGGGCTGAGATGCTGGCATTTAGGCCGTCCGGGTGCACCCGTTACAGTGCTGGAGTATTAAAGGGTAAACAATCCCTGCGTACTTGATGAGGTCCGTGTGGTGACATATGGATGAATTAGGGTGGTATCACGAAGCAACGCTTTCGTCCCTGTATTTTTACAGGAACGGAAGCTTTTTTATTGCTTATCCTCCTGTAGCAAGTTCAATAATCTAAGTTAGGAAATGTAGGAGGAACAAACAATGCCGATTAAAATCAATGACCATTTATCCGCTATCTGCCAACTGCAGGAGGAAGGAATTTTTACCATGACAGAGCAGCGTGCGACAACGCAGCGTATTCGTCCGCTGAAGGTGTGCGTGCTGAACCTTATGCCGTTAAAGAAGCCGACAGAAATTCAGCTGCTGCGTCTTTTGGGCAATTCTCCGCTGCAGATAGAGGTTGATTTCTGCCGTACTGTAAGCCGCGAAACAACGCATACCGATAATTCGTATCTTGATCGTGCTTATCTGGAGTTTGATGATGTTAAGGACCGCTATTATGATGCCTTTTTAATGACAGGCGCACCGGTAGAAACTATTCCCTTTGAGGCAGTAGATTACTGGAAGGAAATAGAAGCCTATCTTGATTGGGCAGAATATCACTGTTATTCTACGATGACGCTTTGTTGGGGCGCGCAGGCTGCCTTGTACCATTATTACGGTGTAAACAAAACGATTTTGCCGGCGAAGATGTTTGGCATCTTCCCCTACGGCCTGACGGTGAAAAATCATCCGCTGCTGCGTGGCTTTGACGACAGATACTTTATTCCGCAGTCACGTCATACTGCAGTTGATGATGATGCGATTGATGCCTGCAAGGCGCTGCAGGTGCTGTCACGTTCGGTAGAAAATGGTATCAACATCTGTGCTACCAAGGATTTGCGTCGCATCTTCGTTTTAGGCCATTTTGAATATGATCGCTATACTTTGGCTAATGAATATTTCCGCGATAAGAAAAAGAATTTGCCGATTGATTTGCCGGAATTCTACTTCCCAGATGGCGATACAACGCAGGAGCCTGTGTTTAAATGGCGCAGCTACGCGCATCTGTTCTATATGAACTGGCTGAACATCGTTTACCAGGATACGCCGTATGATTTGCACGAACTGGCACCGGCGAGCGGTAACAAGCTGGATAAGGCTTTGGGCGAATATAATAAAATTCTTTTGCAGCTGCAGCGCATGGGTGCCGCAATTCCTGCTAACCAATAATATAATGATAAATTGTTAAAGGAGCGATAGAAAATGAGTGATTTTAAGATTAATACAAAATGCTTAGTAGGCGGTTACAAACCTGGTAACGGCGAACCGCGCCAGATTCCTATTATCCAGTCCACAACCTTTAAGTATGATACTAGCGAGGCGATGGGCAAGCTGTTCGACCTAGAGGCTACAGGCTATTTTTACTCCCGCTTGCAAAACCCTACTTGCGATTTCGTGGCGGCAAAAATTGCGGAGCTGGAGGGCGGTGCTGCAGCGATGCTCACTTCTTCCGGACAGGCAGCGAACTTCTTTGCCCTGTTCAACATCTGCGAGGCGGGCAGCCATATTGTTGCTTCTTCTTCGATTTACGGCGGCAGCTATAATCTGATTGACGTAACGCTGGCAAAGATGGGCGTAACAGCAACCTTTGTTTCTCCCGATGCTACGGACGAGGAGCTGGACGCTGCTTTTAAGGACAATACCAAGGCTGTGTTTGGTGAAATTATCGCTAACCCTGCATTGACGGTGCTGGATATTGAAAAATTTGCCAACGCGGCGCATCGTCATGGTGTGCCTCTGATCGTGGATAACACCTTCCCGACACCGATTAACTGCCGCCCGCTGGAATGGGGCGCAGACATTGTAACGCATTCTACTACTAAGTATATGGATGGTCATGCTGCATGCCTGGGCGGTGCGATTATCGACGGCGGCAAGTTCGACTGGTTGGCGCATGCCGACAAGTTCCCCGGTCTGTGTGCACCTGATGAATCCTATCACGGTATTACCTACGCCGAAAAATTTGGCAAGGAAGGTGCGTTTATTACGAAGGCAACGGCGCAGCTGATGCGTGATTTCGGCGCTATGCAGTCGCCGCAAAGTGCGTTTATTCTGAATCTCGGTTTGGAATCCCTGCATGTGCGTATGCCGCGCCATGTAGAAAACGCTCAGGCTATAGCGGAATTTTTGGAGCAGCAGCCGCAGGTGGAATATGTCAACTACCCAGGACTTCCATCCAATAAATATTATGCTCTTGCGCAAAAATATCTGGGCAACGGCGGCTGTGGCGTAGTTTCCTTCAACCTGAAGGGAGGACGCAAGGCAGCGGAAGAATTCATGAAGCGCTTGCAGCTGGCGGCAATCGAAACGCATGTTGCCGACGCGCGCACCTGCTGCCTGAATCCGGCAACTACAACGCATCGTCAGATGACGGATGAGCAGCTGGCGGTGGCCGGTATTCCTGCAGGCTTGGTGCGCCTGTCCTGCGGTCTGGAGGATAAGGAAGATTTGCTGGCAGATTTGCAGCAGGCTTTGGCAGGCATTGCAGAGTAAAGCGTGTTAGCACTAAATAAAGTTTGAAGGCTGGTCCTGTGGGCCGGTCTTCTTTTTTGCGTAGTTATGCTATACTATTTATTTACATCTTGCGTATTAAAGTGTACAATAAATGTAATCAAGTCTGGCAAAAAACAGATATTTTGCTTAGATAAAGCTGTAATAAATGGAGGAAGGGGCTATGTGTATGGATTTGTATAATGTACAAAAGCTGCTGCAGGCCAAGATTCTGACCGGCAGCGAGCTGATGCACCGCCAAATTGAGTCCTGCTGCGGCAGTGACATGATGAGCGATGTTCTGGCCTTTACCAAACGCAACACCTTGCTGTGCACGGGACTGACTAATATGCAGGTAGTGCGCACCGCCGATATGACGGAGCTGAGCGCGCTGGTATTTGTGCGTGGAAAGGTGCCTGATGCTGATATTGTGGCAGCGGCGGCGGAAAACAATCTGCCGGTTCTGGCTACCGATTATACCTTATTTGAAGCCTGCGGCATTCTTTACGGAGCAGGTATCCGTGGCTGCAGCAAAAAGGAGTAAAGCAAAATGACAGACAGTAAATCAGTAAAATTAGCCTTTGACTGCGTGGGCGGCGATTTTGAACGCGCAGGCGAAGCTTCTTCTAAAATAAAAAAAATGCTGCAGCGCTTGGGAATTCCGGCAGATATTGTACGCCGTATTGCCATCGGCACCTATGAGGCGGAAATGAATGTTATCATTCACGCCGGCGGCGGCAATGTAGCGGCCGAGGTGTTCCCGGATGCTACGGTTATTACGGTAACCGACCACGGCCCTGGCATCCCTGATATCAATAAGGCCTTGCAGGAGGGCTGGTCTACTGCGCCTGATTATGTGCGTCAGATGGGCTTTGGCGCCGGCATGGGCCTGCCTAATATGGTAAAGTGCTCCGATAAGTTTGATATTCAGTCCAAGGTGGGTGAAGGAACCTGCATCACGATGCAGTTCAAGCACCAGAGCGAGGATTTATAAGAGATTTTAGGAAACGAGGTGATACGCAATGGCTCCTCAACCAACAACATATTTCCATTCGGTGGAATTGCAGCGGAATAAATGTCAGGGCTGCGTATCCTGCGTCAAGCTGTGTCCGACAGAGGCTATCCGCGTGCGCAACGGCAAGGCAGAGATTTTGGGCGACCGCTGTATTGACTGCGGTGCCTGTGCCGCAGGCTGTCCTTACCATGCCTTTAGCGTGAAAACAGATACGTTGGAGGGCTTGGCTGATTATGCTTATAATATTGTGCTGCCTGCGCCTTCATTGTATGCGCAGTTCCCGGATAATATTCCGCTGGAAAGCATCTGGCAGGGATTGCATAATATAGGCTTTGATGAAATTTTTGATGTTTCACTGGCTTCGGAGTATATCGCCCTGGAAATAGAAGAATATGTAAAAAAGAACAGCAACGGACGCAAGCCGTTGATTTCATCTACCTGCCCCGCAGTTATGCGTCTGATTCAGGTAAAGTTCCCCGAGCTGATTAAGCAGGTGGTGCCTGTGCTGCCGCCGGTAGAAGCTGCCGCGATTTACGTGAAGCGTGAAGCAGCGGCGCGCAAGCAGCTGCCGAAGGAGCTGATAGGCGTATGGTTTATCTCGCCCTGTCCTTCCAAGGAAACTAATATTCGCCAGTCAGTAGATGTGCATCATACAGAGCTTACCGGCAGCTTCAGCCTGTCGGAGATTTACGGACTGCTGCTGAAGAATCTTGGCGGCACGCATGAGCTGAATGTGCGCACCGGTTCCTCCTATGGCATGGCCTGGGGAACCTATGGCGGCGAAATTGAAAGCGCCGGTATTACCAACGGTCTGGCAATTCATGGCATTGATAATGTGTATGACCTGCTGGAGCAGGTTTCTATGAATAAAATGCCGCAGCTTGATTATGTGGAGTGCAGTGCCTGCAAAGGAGGCTGTCTGGGCGGCCTTCTTGCAGCAGAAAACAAGTTTGTAGCCGAATGTAACCTGCGCAGGCGTATCGCAGGCCTGCGGGAGCAGGAGCCGGCAGACAGGCGTGAGGCTATGGCGCGCACGATGGTACTGGAGGATTTCCCACATTCTGAGGCCTATCGCAAGAAGCTGGTGGCGCGTCCGATGATGCAGCTTGATGATGATATTATGGAAGCGATGAAAAAATTCGAGCGCATGGAAGAAGTGCTCTGCTCCTTGCCCGGTCTGGACTGCGGTGCCTGCGGTGCACCTAGCTGTCAGGGACTGGCGGAGGATATTGTGCAGGGCAAGGCGCACGAGATAGATTGTATTTTTAAATTGCGTGCCAGTGTACATAAATTGTCACAGGGCATGCTGGAGCTGGCTAAGCAGATACCTATTTATCACGAGCCGGCAGAAATAAATAAAACGGAGGCAGACAACGATGAAGGTTAAAGAGATGATTGAGAAGCTCGATTTGAAGCTTCTGACTAAGGATGTAAGCGAGGACGCTTTATATGCAGAGGTAGAAGGCGGTTATGCTTCCGATTTACTGAGTAATGCTATGGGCCAGGGCCAGCCCGGTATGGTTTGGGTAACGATGCAGGGACATCAGAATGTTGCTGCTGTTGCTTCGCTGATTGGCTTTGCGGCAGTTATCGTAGCAGGCGACGGTCCGGTAGCAGAGGATACGCTGCATAAGGCAAATCTGAATGATGTTGTTGTTGCGGCAACCGAGGAGCCTGCTTTTGAGGTTATCGGTAAGCTGTATGAATTGGGTGTTGGCAAGAAGGACTAAGCAATGCAGACAGTTCTGGCGGATTTACATGTACATACACTGCTTTCACCCTGTGCCGAGGTAGAAATGACTCCGCATCATATTGTGATGCGTGCCGCCGAGTATGGCATTGGCGCTGTTGCTATTACCGATCATAACGCCAGTGCCAATGTGCCGGCTGCGCTGGAGGCAGCGCAGCGCTACGGCGTGAAGGTGTTTCCCGGTATGGAAGTGGAAAGCAGTGAAGAGGCGCATATTGTGGCGCTGTTTGATACGCTGGAGCAGCTGCAGAGCTGGCAGCTGCTGGTTGATGAGCACATGAACGGTATGCTGAATGATGTCGAACGTTTCGGTGCTCAGTATGTAGTAGATGCCGAGGACGAGTTTGTGCGCGAGGAGCAGCGTCTGCTGCACGCACCATTGTTGCTGACAGCGGCCCAGATTGTGCAGCAGGTTGCAGCCTTGGGCGGCCTTACCATTGCCGCTCATATCGACCGTCCTTCCTACAGCATTTTGGGACAGCTTGGTTTTATTGAGCCGGACTTCGGCTTTGCTGCTGCCGAAATTTCTGCAGCAGGCTGGCAGCGTAAGCTGCAGTCAAAGCTGCAGCGTCTGGCAGGCTATCTGCCCTTTGTTACGGACTCCGATGCACATAATATTTATGATTTTGTGCAGGGACCGAAAAACCTGCTGCAGGTGGAGGAATTAACGATAGCAGAGCTGAAATTGGCGCTGGCAGGCAAAGGGATGCGTAATGTCCTGCCGGGACAATTTTCAGATTTTTGTAAAGAATAGCATAAATAGAGTACACTATATAGCAAAAATAACATAAATAGTATTGTGCATTTGCTTGCAAAATGGTATACTGAGTTGGTAAGTTTACAAAAAATCCTTTAGAGGAGGGGTAGTATGAACAATAGTGAAAACCGTCTTGAGCGTAAATGTAGCTGCTGCGGCGGCGAAAATCCGGAAAAGCAGCGCATAGATGCCATTCTGGAAAAATACGCAGATGTTAAGGGACCGCTGATTCCTATTCTGCAGGAAGTGCAGAACCTGTACAACTATTTGCCTAAGGATGTACTGGAGTATATTGCCGATAAAACAGGTACGCCTATTTCCGAAATTTACGGCGTAGTAACCTTTTATTCATTGTTCCATCTTAATCCGCGCGGACGCAATGTTATCCGTGTCTGCCAGGGAACTGCCTGCCATGTGCGTGGCGGCAAAACAATTCTGCAGGCTTTGGAAAAGCAGCTGGGTATTAAGGCCGGACATACGACCGACGACCTGCGCTTTACCCTGGAAACTGTAGCCTGCATCGGTGCCTGCGGCTTAGCGCCGGTTATGCAGATTAATGATGATACGCATGGACGCCTGACTACCGATAAGCTGGCAGGTATCTTGGCAAGGTATAAATAAAATGCGGGAGCTGGCATTACACATCTTGGATATAGCCCAAAATTCTGTGGCTGCCGGTGCCCGTCACATCTGGCTTACTATCAGCGAAAATGAGCAAGGGTACTTTGTTTTCAGCGTCCGCGATGACGGCAAGGGTATGGATAGCGAGATGCTGCAGCGGGTGCGTGACCCCTTTGTTACCAGCCGTACTACCAGAAAGGTAGGTATGGGAATTCCCTTTATCGATATGGTTACGCAGCAATGCGGCGGACATTTGGAGTTGCAGTCTGCGCCCGGAAAGGGAACTGAGCTGACTGCATATTTTGCGGCAGATAATATTGACAGACCGCCGCTGGGAGATATTGTGAGCAGCGTGCAGGTACTGTTGGCGGGGGCGCCGCAGCTGGAGCTGAAATTTGCCTATAACGGCGTTAACGGCTCGCTGGTGTTCAGAACGCAGGAGGTCAGAGAAATATTAGGCGAAGCGTGTGACTTTGCCAATCCTGAAATATATGCCTGGCTGGGAGCTTATTTAAAGGAGCAGCTGGCACAGGTGCAGGGTAAGGAGGTATAAACGAATGAAGAGCTTAGCGGATTTACACGCTTTGAGAGATAAGCTGAAAGCAGATATCAAGCTGCGTCAGAGTTCCGGTACTAAAATTATTGTCGGCATGGGTACCTGCGGCATTGCTGCCGGTGCGCGCGAGGTTATGAGCGCTATCCTGCAGGAGCTGAACAAGCGTCATTTATTCGACGTGCAGGTACAGCAGACAGGCTGTATCGGCATGTGCGAAAAAGAGGTGCTCGTTGACGTAGTGCGTCCGGGTGAAGCGCGTATTACTTATGGCAAGGTAACCCCGGAGGATGTTCCCAAAATTATCGCAGAGCATGTAGTAAACGGTCATATTGTGGAAGAGCTTGTCGTAGGCAGGCTGGATCAGGAATAAGCCGCAGGTAGGGTACACAGTTGTTGGAGCAGCTGATGTATCGTAGCTTGTAAACAAAACAGGTGGAGGAAAAATATTATGCAGCATATAAGAGCTCACGTTTTAGTGTGTGGCGGTACGGGCTGTAAGGCTAACGGCTCGAAGGAAATCCAGCTGACTTTTGCCAGAGAGCTGCAAAAGTTTGGCCTGCAGGATGAGGTTATGGTTGTTGAAACAGGCTGCCATGGCTTCTGCGAGCACGGACCGCTGGTTATCGTTTATCCGGAAGGCACCTTCTATTGCGGTGTAAAGCCGGAGGACGTTAAAACCATCGTTGAAGAACATTTATATAAAGGACGCATCGTACAGCGTCTGCTTTATCGTGAACCCATCAATCAGGAGCAGGTTCCGCGTTATTCGGAAATCGGCTTCTATAAAAAGCAACATCGTCTGGTTTTGGCTAACTGCGGCGCTATCAATCCGGAAGCTATTGAAGAATATATCGCCGTAGGCGGTTATGAGGCATTGGCTAAGGCTGTTACGCAGATGACTCCGCAGGAGGTTGTGGACGAGGTTAAAAAATCCGGCCTGCGCGGTCGTGGCGGCGGCGGCTTCCCGACCGGTATGAAATGGCAGTTTGCCAAAAACTCCGAGAGCGATAAAAAGTATGTTATCTGTAATGCGGACGAGGGCGACCCGGGCGCATTTATGGACCGCAGCGTTCTGGAGGGTGACCCGCACCGTGTATTGGAAGGCATGGCTATCTGCGGCTATGCTATGGGTGCTGATGAAGGCTATATCTATGTACGTGCGGAATATCCGCTGGCTATCAAACGCTTGCGTACCGCCATTGCTCAGGCTGAAGAAATGGGCCTGTTAGGCGAGCATATTTTTGAAAGCGATTTCAGCTTTACTATTCATATTAAAGAGGGTGCCGGTGCCTTTGTTTGCGGCGAAGAAACTGCTCTGATGGCTTCTATCGAAGGCAAGCGCGGTATGCCGCGCCCACGTCCGCCATTCCCTGCGGTCAGCGGCCTGTGGGGCAAGCCGACTAATATCAACAACGTAGAAACCTTTGCCAATGTTGCGCAGATTATCGTTAACGGTGCAGACTGGTATTGCCGGCTGGGTACCGAAAAATCCAAGGGCACTAAGGTTTTCGCTTTGACCGGCAAAATCAATAATACCGGTCTGGCAGAGGTGCCGATGGGTATTACTATGCGCGAGATTATCTATGATATCGGCGGCGGTATTACCAACGGTAAAAAGTTTAAGGCTGTACAGATCGGCGGTCCGTCCGGCGGCTGCTTGCCTGAAAGCATGCTGGATTTGCCTGTAGATTATGATTCTCTGATTGCTGCCGGCGCTATGATGGGCAGCGGCGGTCTGGTTGTTATGGATGAGGATACCTGCATGGTTGACGTTGCCAAGTTTTTCCTGAACTTTACGCAATCGGAATCCTGCGGCAAATGTACTCCCTGCCGCGAAGGCACGAAGCGTATGCTGGAAATTCTTACCCGTATTACGGAAGGACAGGGACGCGAGGGCGATATCGAGCTGCTGGAAAACCTGGCCAAGAATATTAAGGAAACAGCTTTGTGCGGCTTGGGACAGACAGCTCCTAATCCTGTTTTGAGTACCCTGAAATACTTCAGAGATGAATACGAAGCGCATATCAAAGAAAAGCGCTGTCCTGCAGGTGTTTGTGAAAAGATGCTGCATTACGAAATCAGCGATGCCTGCCGCGGCTGTGGTCTGTGCGCACGTCAGTGCCCGGTACAGGCTATCAGCGGTTCACCGAAAGCAAAACATGTTATTGATCAGAATAAATGCATTAAATGCGGTGCCTGCATGACGGCGTGTCCGTTTAAGGCAATCAGCAAGGCATAAGGAGGGGACTGATGATGCAGATGGTTAATTTGACAATTGATGGAAAACAGATTCAGGCCCCGGCAGGCTCCAGCGTACTGGAGGCTGCACGCAGCGCGGGTATTTATATTCCTACGCTGTGCTATCATCCGGACCTGCGTCCGGAGGGTGCCTGCCGCCTGTGTATGGTAGAGGCCAGCGGTGCGCGTACTCTGGTTGCCTCCTGCGTATATCCTGTAAGCGAGGGTATGGTAGTAAAAACTAATACTTCCAAAGTACGCGAAGCGCGTAAAACAGTACTGGAGCTGCTTTTGACCAATCACCCGAAGGACTGCCTGTGCTGCCAGAAGAACGGCGACTGCGAGCTGCAGAAAATTGCTGCTGACTTGGGCGTGCGTAAGCTGCGCTTCGAGGGTGGCGAAACAAGGGCGCGTACTATTGATAACAGCAATCCGTCGCTGGTGCGCGACCAGGAAAAATGCATTCTCTGTGGTCGCTGCATCCGTGTTTGCCGTGATGTGCAGGGTATGAGTGTTTACAGCTTTGCCGGCCGTGGCTTCAACACCATGGTATCTACAGCCTTTGAGCATGATTTGCTCAACAGTGCCTGCACCTACTGCGGCCAGTGTGCTGATGTCTGCCCGACAGGTGCTATTGTGGAAAAGGATGATACAGACAAGGTTTGGGATGCAATCAACAATCCTGAAAAGGTCGTTGTAGTACAGACAGCTCCGTCCGTGCGTGTAGCCTTGGGCGAGGAGCTGGGCATTCCGGCAGGTCAGGTTGTTACCGGTAAAATGGTTGCGGCATTGCGCCATTTAGGCTTTGACAAGGTTTTCGATACAAACTTCTCTGCCGACCTGACTATTATGGAGGAAGGCCATGAGTTCCTGCAGCGTCTGCAGAACGGCGGCGTGCTGCCGATGATTACCTCCTGCAGCCCCGGCTGGGTAAATATGATTGAGCTGAAATATCCTGAGCTGCTGCCGCATCTTTCTACTGCCAAATCTCCGCAGCAGATGTTCGGCGCTGTTGCTAAAACCTATTTTGCGGAACGTGCAGGCATTGATCCTGCTAAAATCATCAGTGTATCCGTAATGCCCTGTACTGCAAAAAAGGCGGAGGCTGCACGCGAGGAAATGTGCGCCAGCGGTTATCGCGATGTAGACGTAGTTATTACCACGCGTGAGCTTGGACGCATGATTCGCGAAGCGGGTATTGATTTTAACGCGCTGGAAGAAGCTGAGTTCGATTCTCCGCTGGGAACCGGTACCGGTGCCGCAGTTATCTTCGGTACTACAGGCGGCGTTATGGAAGCGGCTTTGCGTACTGTGGCCGAGGTTGTTGCAGGCAAGGAGCTGCCGAAGCTTGAATATAATGAGGTACGCGGCATGGAGCAGACACGTGAGGCTGTTATTGATGTAGCAGGCGTATCCGTGAAGGTTGCTGTAGTACATACGCTTAAATCTGCCAAGATGATGCTGGAACGCATTAAAGAAGGTACAGCAGATTATCAGTTTATCGAGGTTATGGCCTGCCCTGGCGGCTGTATCGGCGGCGGCGGTCAGCCGGTTCCGGTAGATGCTTCCATCAGGCAAAAACGCCGTGAAGCGATTTTTAATTGCGACCGTACAAGCGAATTACGAAAATCGCACGAAAACCCGGAAATAAAAACACTTTATGATACTTGGTTAAGCAAACCTCTTTCCGAGAAGGCTCATAGTCTATTACACACACACTACCACGCGCAAAACCGTTAATTGTTCTATCTGGATAATACAAATCCCCCTTTTTTTCCTTGAAAAGAAGGGGGTATTTTGTAAATTTGTAAAGAAAAAGCTTGCAGTGTTACAATTTTATTGGTATTATATATAGCGTTGAGTGCAATTTGCCCGTTATGTAAAACACAGGAAAAATTTGACAGAAAAAAGTGAAGTTTTTCTGAAAATGTGTTATAATTGTAGCAGATAGTAAAGAAGCCTTTGAAAAAATATTTATAGTATAAGCAGGAGTTTTCTCTTATATGTCGAAATGACTATATAGTCAAGTATGAAATATTTGTGAAGAGCTTGATATACGGTAATATCTTATTTGTAATGCCGCAAGGTATTGCCGATAAGTTATATGCAAAGGGGTAACACCCTTATAAAAACTCAATGTCCTAATTAAAAGGAGGAAGGTAAACATGATCGATATTAAAGATCGCATTTGTGACGTAGTAGCTGACAAAGTGATGAGCGCTGAAGCTGCTGCAGAATTCGTAAAAGATGGTGACAATTTAGGTGTCAGCGGTTTTACCCCGTCTGGCTATCCGAAAGCTGTTCCTCTGGCTCTTGCTGAAAAGGGCAAAAAAACTCCTTTCAAAGTTAACGTTTGGACTGGCGCATCTGTTGGTCCTGAAATCGACCAAGCAATGGTTGAAGCTGACATCATTGACCGTCGTCTGCCTTACCAGACCAACGGCACCATGCGTAAAGCTATCAACGCTGGTAAAGTAAAATACGCTGATATTCATCTGTCTCACATGGCTCAAATGGTTCGCTATGGTTACATGGCTGGCCGTCCGACCGGTCCGGATGTTGCAATCGTTGAAGTTTGCAAAATCAATGACCTCGGCGATGGCAAAGTAGGCCTGATCCCGACCACTTCCATGGGCAACAGCTCCTCTTATGTAGCTGGCGCTAAAAAGGTTATCGTTGAAGTTAACACCACTCAACCGGTAGGCCTGGAAGGCATGCATGACTCCTATATTCCTCTGGATCCCCCGAATCGTCAACCGATTCCTATCACCAAACCGGAAGACCGCATCGGTACCACCTACATTCCTTGCGAAGTAGAAAAAATCGTTGCAGTAGTTCCTTGCGACCGTCCTGACATCGTTCGTCCGCTGGGCGAAATCGACGACGACGCTAAACATATGGGCGCTAACCTCGTTAACTTCCTGAAAAACGAAGTTAAAGAAGGTCGTCTGCCGAAAAACCTGCTGCCGTTGCAATCCGGCGTAGGCTCAGTTGCTAACGCAGTTATCAATGGTCTGGTTAACTCCGATTTCGAAGACCTGACCGTTTACACTGAGGTTATTCAAGATGGTATGTTCGACCTGATCGACGCTGGCAAACTCCGCGTTGCTTCCGGTACCGCTCTGACTCCGTCTCCTGAGTGCCAAAAGAAATTCTACGAGAACGTAGAACACTACAAAAAATACTTACTGCTCCGTCCGCAAGAAATCTCCAACAGCCCTGAAGTTGCTCGTCGTATCGGCGTAATCGCAATGAACACCGCTATTGAAGTTGATATCTATGGTAACGTAAACTCCACTCATGTTTGCGGCACCAAGCTGATGAACGGCGTTGGTGGTTCCGGTGACTTCGCTCGTAATGGCTACCTGACCGTATTCTTCACCAACTCCCTGGCAAAAGGCGGCAAGATTTCTTCCGTAGTTCCGTTCTGCAGCCATATCGACCATGCTACCCTGGACGTTGACGTTATCGTTTCCGAACGTGGCGTTGCTGACCTGCGTGGCCTGAGCCCGAAAGAAAAAGCTCCGATTATCATCGATCAAATCGCTAACCCGAAATATCAACCTTGGCTGTATGATTACTTCAAACGCGCTTGCGAAGCTTGCGGTAATAGCCAAACCCCGCACATCCTGGCAGAAGCATTCGATTGCTACAAAATGTTTGCTGAGACCGGTTCCATGGAAGGCATGGTTGAAGGTAAATAATTTTCAAAAAAAGTTTGCAAAACCCCTTGTTAAGTTTTGTAAAATAGGTTAAACTATGTAATGTGCTTGCCGGTGGGTGAGATTCCCGCCGGCAGGTATATACAGACAAAGCCTCACCCAAGGCTTTGCCCAATAAAATCAGTTGACGAAGTCTCACCCTAGACTTTGCCATATATAGCCGTCATAGACGGAACACTCTCACCATCATTTCGGAACCGTCCAATCCGAAATATGAAACACAAATATTTTAAGGAGGATTTGAGAATGGCATTTGAAAACATTAAAGCTGGTTTAGAGAAATATCATGCTGAAGTTGAAGCTAAACTGGCAAAATTCCCTGAACGCGCAAACCTGGTTCCTAACAGACTGTACACCCCGGTAGATCTTGGTGAAAACTTTGACTACATGACTAAACTGGGCTTCCCTGGTGAATATCCTTACACCCGTGGTGTTCAACCGACCATGTATCGTGGCCGTTTCTGGACCATGCGTATGTACGCTGGTTTCTCCACCGCTGAAGAATCCAACAAACGTTATCGTTACCTGCTGGCTAATGGTGGTTCCGGCCTGTCCTGCGCATTCGACCTGCCGACCCAGATCGGTTATGATTCTACCGATCCGATGGCTGAAGGCGAAGTTGGTAAAGTAGGCGTAGCTATCGACTCCCTGGCTGACATGGAAATCCTGTTCGACCAAATTTCCCTGGATAAAGTATCCACTTCTATGACCATCAACGCTCCTGCTTCCGTACTGCTGGCTATGTACATTGCAGTAGCTGAGAAACAAGGCGTTTCCGCTGACAAACTGCGTGGTACCATTCAGAACGATATTCTGAAAGAGTATGCTGCTCGCGGCACTTACATTTTCCCGCCGAAACCGTCCATGCGTTTGATCACCAACATTTTTGAATATTGCTCCAAGAACGTACCGCTGTGGAACACCATTTCCATTTCCGGTTACCATATCCGTGAAGCTGGTTCCACCGCTTCTCAGGAAATCGCATTCACCATTGCTGATGGTATCGCTTATGTAGAAGCTGCTATCAAAGCTGGTCTGGACGTTGACGCATTTGCAGGCCGTCTGTCCTTCTTCTGGAATGCTCATAACAACGTACTCGAAGAAGTTGCTAAATTCCGTGCTTCCCGTCGTGTATGGTCCAAAGTTATGAAAGAGCGTTTTGGCGCTAAGAAAGCTAAATCCATGATGCTGCGTGTACATACCCAAACCGCTGGCTCCATGCTGACCGCTCAACAACCGAACAACAACATCGTTCGTGTTGCTCTGCAAACTGCTGCTGCTGTAATGGGTGGTACTCAATCCCTGCACACCAACTCCAAAGACGAAGCTTTGGCACTGCCGACCACTGAGTCTGTAACCATCGCTCTGCGTACCCAACAAATCGTTGCTTACGAATCTGGTCTGGCTGACACCATCGATCCGTTGGGCGGCTCCTACTATGTAGAAGCTCTGACCGATAAGATCGAAGCTGAAGCTTGGGAATACATTAAGAAAATTGACGAAATCGGTGGCGCTCCTGAAGCTATCGCTAAAGGCTACATCCAAAAAGAAATCCAAGACTCTGCTTACAAATGGCAGATGGAAATCGAAAAAGGCGACCGTATCATCGTTGGCGTTAACAAATTCACCCAAGAAGAAGAAGCTCCGAAAAACCTGCTGCGCGTAGACGGTTCTGTAGGCAAGCTGCAAGCTGAAAAGATTGCTGCTCTGAAAGCTCGCCGTGACAACGCTAAAGTAGAAGAAACTCTGGCTGCTCTGAAAGTTGCATGCGCAGACGAAAATGTAAATCTGATGCCTTACATCCTGGATGCAGTTCGTGCATATGCAACCGAAGGTGAAATCTGTGGCGTTATGAGACAAGTATTCGGTGAATACCAACCTCATACTGCACTCTAATTTGTAAACTCAACCAATATACGGAGGTAAACTATAATGGCAAACGTTAAAGTTTTAGTTGCTAAACCGGGTCTGGATGGCCATGACCGCGGTGCTAAAGTTGTAGCTCGTGCTCTGCGCGACGCTGGTTTTGAAGTTATCTACACCGGTATCCGTCTGACTCCGGAACAAATCGCTGAAGCTGCTCTGCAAGACGACGTAAACGTTGTTGCACTGTCCCTGCTGTCCGGCGCTCACAACACCCTTTTCCCGAAAGTAGTTGAACTGCTGAAAGAAAAAGGCATGACCGACGTTCTTGTTATCGGCGGCGGCGTTATTCCTGACGCTGACATCCCTGGCCTGAAAGCTGCTGGCATTGCTGAAGTATTCACTCCGGGCACCCCGACCAGCAAAATTGTTGATTTCATCAACGCTAACGTAAAATAATTTTATCCCTTAAAGCAAGCCGGGTTTGTCCCGGCTTGCCTTATAAAATATTCACTATCCAAAAACAAGGCGGTGTGAATTATGGAAATAGTAGATAAATTATTAAATCATTCTCGTCTTGCATTATCTAAAGCAATCACTGCTGTTGAAAATGAATACGATGATGCTGTCCAAATTATGACAGAGATTTATCCTCATACTGGTAATGCTTATGTAATTGGTATCACCGGCCCTCCGGGTGCTGGTAAAAGTACTCTGACTGATAAATTGGCTAAGGAATACCGTAAACGCGGCAAGACCGTAGGTATCGTAGCAATTGACCCCACTAGCCCGTATTCTGGCGGCGCTATTTTAGGCGACCGTATCAGAATGATGGATCTGACCGCAGACGAGGGCATTTTTGTACGCTCTATGGCAACTCGCGGCAGTCTTGGCGGCCTGTCTCAAAAAGCAGGTGACGCTGTTAAATTAATGGATGCTTTCGGCATGGATGTAATTATCGTTGAAACCGTAGGCGTAGGACAATCTGAGGTTGACATTGTAAAGACCGCAGATACTACTATGGTAGTAGTAATTCCTGGCATGGGCGACGATATCCAGGCTATTAAAGCAGGTATACTTGAAATCGGTGACCTGTTCACGATTAACAAAGCTGATCGTGAAGGTACAGACAAGCTCAACATTGAGATTGAGATGATGCTCGAATTAAATCCCGAACATGTTGGCTGGCGTCCTCCGATTAACAGGACCATTGCCAGCAAGGGTGAAGGTATAGAGGCTGTTGTGGACTCTATTGAGGCTCACAAGGCATATTTGATTGAGAGTGGTAAATTAAACGATATCCGTAAAGCTCGTATTAAAAACGAGGTTACCGCTATGCTTAATGACCATGTAAATCGCTACATCGACAAGAACGTCATTCAAACGGATGAATTTGACAACTTAGTTGTAAAAATGCAGTCCCGCGAGATTGAGCCGTACTCTGTCGTTGATGATATTGTTGGCAAGGTTTTAAAATAAACCGCCAAAAAAAACAATTTTAGGAGGAATTTATTATGGCATTCAAAACTATTTGTGTTGACCATGTAGGTATCGCTTGCGCTGGTACCTTGGAAGAAGCTGCAAAAATTTACACTGAGGTACTGGGCCTGAAAGCTACCGGTACTGAAGAAGTTAAAGAACAAGGTGTTGCTACCGTATTTGTTCCCTGCGGCGAAACCCTGATTGAGCTCCTTGTTGATATCACTGAAAACAACGATGGTCCTATCGGCAAATACATTGCTAAAAACGGCCCTGGCATCCAACATATGGCTCTGCGCGTTGACGACATCAAAGCAGCTATCGCTGACCTGACCGAAGCTGGCGTTCGCATGATTGACAAAGCTCCTCGTAACGGTGCTGGCCAAATGAAAATTGCTTTCGTTCATCCGAAATCCGCTGGCCTGCTGCTTGAGCTGTGCCAACCGGCTGCAACCTACAAAGACTAATTTATTAGCTGCGTAGATTTAGGGCGATTTAAGGTCCCATAATTTAAGCTACATAATGCTGAAGATATACAAGTGATATATCTTCAGCATCTGTGTATAAATTTGTTCTCCCAATAATGATGGAGGTGTAAGATTTGTCTACTCAAGAAAAAATTGAGAAAATGCTCAAAAAAGCCGAAGTAATTCTGGCTGCTGGTGGCGAAAAACGTGTTGCTAAACAACATGAATCCGGCAAAATGACTGCTCGTGAAAGAATCGCTGCTCTCCTCGACGAAGGTTCCTTCGTAGAACTCGACCGTTTTGTACGTCATCGTTGCTACAACTTCGGTCAAGAAAAGAAAGAACTGCCTGGTGAAGGCGTAACCACCGGTTACGGCACCATCGATGGCCGTCTGGTTTATGTATTCGCACAGGACTTCACCGTTGAAGGTGGTTCCCTCGGCGAAATGCATGCTGCTAAAATCGTTAAAGTACAACGCCTGGCACTGAAAATGGGTGCTCCGCTGGTTGGCCTGAACGATTCCGGCGGTGCTCGTATCCAAGAAGCTATCGACGCTCTGGCTGGCTATGGTAAAATCTTCTTCGAGAACACCATTGCTTCCGGCGTAGTTCCTCAGATTTCTGCAATTATGGGTCCTTCCGCTGGCGGCGCTGTATACAGCCCGGCACTGACCGACTTCATCTACATGGTAAAGAACACTTCCAAAATGTTCATTACCGGCCCTGCAGTAGTTAAATCCGTTACCGGTGAAGATGTAACCCAAGAACAACTGGGTGGCGCTATGACCCACAACAGCACTTCTGGTGTTGCTCACTTCGCTGCTGAAAACGACGAAGACTGCCTGCAACAAATCCGTTACCTGCTCTCCTTCCTGCCTTCCAACAACGTTGAAGGTGCTCCGATCGTAGAGACTGGTGATGACCCGATGCGTACCGACGACAGCCTGAACACTCTGCTGCCGGACAACTCCAACCAAGCTTACGATATGTATGATGTAATCAGATCTATCGTAGATAACGGCGAATTCTATGAAAACCAAAAATACTGGGCAACCAACATCATCACTTGCTTCGCTCGTATGGATGGTCAAACCGTAGGTATCATTGCTAACCAACCGAAAGTTATGGCTGGCTGCCTGGATATCAACGCTTCCGATAAATCCGCTCGTTTCATCCGCTTCTGCGACGCTTTCGGCATTCCTCTGCTGAACCTGGTTGACGTTCCTGGCTTCCTGCCTGGCTGCAACCAAGAATACGGCGGCATTATCCGTCACGGCGCTAAGATGCTGTATGCTTACTCTGAAGCAACTGTTCCTAAAATCACTCTGGTTACCCGTAAAGCTTACGGCGGTTCCTATCTGGCAATGTGCTCTCAAGACCTGGGCGCTGACCAAGTTATCGCATGGCCGACCGCTGAAATCGCAGTTATGGGTCCTGCTGGTGCTGCTAACATCATCTTCCGTAAAGATCCTGATGTTGAAGCTAAGACTAAAGAGTACATCGACAACTTCGCTACTCCGTACCAAGCAGCAATGCGCGGCATGGTTGACATGGTTATCGAACCGAAAAATACTCGTCCCACCATCATCAACGCTCTGCAAATGCTGGAAAGCAAACGCGAAACCCGTCCGGCAAAACGCCACGGCAACATTCCTTTGTAATTCACAAGCAGTTGCTTAGTGCTTAAACAACCTATTTTAAGATAAGATGAGGTGAAATAAATGGGTCCTGTTACTACTAATCCTTGGTTGATTGCTTTAATCAATATGACCATCGTATTCGGCGTACTGATCGCTCTGGGCATATTGATGAACTTACTCCAAGTTATCGATCCGACTAAAAAAAAAGTTGCTAAACCGGCAGTAGCTCCTACACCGGCAGCAGCTCCCGCTGCAGCTCCGGTTGCAGCAGCTCAAGATGATAGCGAAATTATCGCTGTTATCGCTGCAGCAGTAGCAGCTTGCGGCGTTAGCGCAGACCAAGTCGCTTGCGTACGTCGTATTGATGCTAAATCTGCATGGACTGTAAGCAGTCGTGTTGAAGCTATTAGCGTTCGTAAAGAATGCTTCTAATGCATATAGTTTGCAATTTTAATTAAAAAACGAGATTTTAAGGAGGATTATATCCATGAAAAAGTATACTATCACCGTAAATGGTACCGCATACGAAGTTGAAGTTGAAGAAGCAGGCGTTGTTGCTTCCGCTCCGAAAGCTGCTCCGAAAGCTGCTCCGGCTCCGGCTGCTGCTCCGGCTCCGAAAGCTGCTCCGGCTCCGGCTCCGAAAGCTGCTGCTCCGGTTGCTGCTGGTGCAACCACCGTTTCCGCTCCTATGCCGGGCAAAGTTCTGTCCGTTAACGTAAAAGCTGGCGACGCTGTTAAATCCGGCGACGTTCTGCTGATTCTGGAAGCTATGAAAATGCAAAACGAAATCATGGCTCCGGCTGATGGCACTGTTTCCGACGTTCGCGTTTCCGCAGGTCAAACTGTTGCTACCGGCGACGTTATGATTGTTCTCTAATTCTTACTCGATAGTTCGCAATATCAGTAAGTCTTAAATACCCTTGATCTTTGGAGGGGGCTTTTCGCAGAGCCCCTTCCACAAATTGAAAATTGGGAGGATATTAAATGGAAGCATTTGTCGTTGCTTTGTCTTCCGTATGGGCAGACTCCGGTTTCTCCGCTTTGACCAGCGGTCACTTAATCATGATCGTTGTAGGTCTGGTTCTGCTTTATATGGCTATTGGTAAAGGTTTTGAGCCTTTGCTGCTGTCCCCGATCGCATTCGGTTGTATTCTGGCTAACATTCCTA